>Ga0307486_1000388_pt1 | contig 41529 bp, 34 predicted proteins | sample CBIW02metaG_FD_203663 | JGI IMG/M metagenome (GOLD analysis project Ga0307486, IMG submission 203663) | Sea-ice brine microbial communities from Beaufort Sea near Barrow, Alaska, United States - CBIW 0.2 | ecosystem: Environmental > Aquatic > Marine > Coastal | place: USA: Alaska | collected... | reverse complement strand
GTGTCAGCGTCGCCGAAATCGTCGCCGGAGTCTCACCGGGAACATACACGCGCACAGCGGTAATTAAGTCGTCGGTCTGAGTGACCGCGCCACGCAGCGCCTGGACCGCCTCAAGATCAGTCACCACGACGCCCGGAATAACCACGGATCGTGTTGGCGCCTGAGTCGGTCCAACAATCTCGACTCCGCCTGGCTCAAGCCCGCGCACGATCGACTGTTGCAGCTCTGCGGTGATCTGGCCGCCGGAACTAGTGACATGCACCACTGGTGACGTAACTCCCGGAGCAAACCCTGCCAGCGAAAGCACCCTCTGGCCATTCGCGGGAACCACGATCCCGGAGGTACCCACCGCCGAAACCACCCCCTGCTCGTCAAAGATGTCAAGAGTTACTGTCGAGGCAACCTCGGTCGGATTCGTCAACGAGATGAGTGTCGTGCGCCCCGTCGTCGTCGACCCGCCAACAAGCCAACTGTCGCCACCAACTGCACGGCATCCGGCGGAGGCGAAACCGACATAGTCGCCCAGATTGAGATATTGCGACTGGGCGCCGCTGAGTCGCACCAAGCTTTCGGGAGACTGCACATCAGGGGAAGCGCTCAGCACCAAAGGCGCGGCGACGGCTTCACCAGTTTCAGCATCCGACGCAGTAATCCGCGACTGCTCAACTGCGCCTGAACTCGACGAGAATCGGGTAATGGCTTGGCCGAGGGTGAACACAGACGACGCGTCAGCACCGGATTCATCAGACAGCCGGAGCAGCGGGCCAGAACACGTCAATTGCTGTGCGGTGGGCACGGGAACCACCAGCGCGCTTGGCGGTGATGTCGCACGAGAAGGCAGTTCGATGAACGTTGCGCCAAGAACGACGGCGGCCGCCGTTCCGATCCCCACAACTCCAACGACTACGCGCGCCCCGACGATTGCAGCAGCTTTCGCCGATATTGGACGACGAGTACTCGACGTCGGCTCGGTGGCCCCCGTCAGCTCCGAGTCGTCATCAAATTCAGAACCGGTTGGTTCATCGGGCAAGGCTGCTGCCTCGTCGTGTGTTGGGTCGCTGCCGGTCATTCGCTCGCCTCAATCACGGTCACGGTGCTCTCTGCCTTTGCCGCACGCACTCGCCGCCGCCGGGTGGTGGGGATAGCGAGCAAGAGGGTGAGTCCCACGATGACCGCTTGCCCTATAAGTACCGCCCTACCGAGTTGCGTTCCCGTGTTACTCGGACCTACTGAGCCTGTCGAGTCGCTCAGATCTGGATAGTGCCACAGGTTGCCCTGAGCCGTGTCGCCGATCGGATTGAGCAAGCTATTGCCATCGAGCGCCTCGATGATCCGCTGGCGGGTCTCGGCAGTCTCCGAATGTGAATCTGGTGTCAGAACGATGAAGGCGATGTGGAGATCGTTGAGCTCACTCGCAACATCAAACCCGCTGCGGGACGCAATGTTTCCCGCAAGTGCGGCAGTTTGCTTTTCTGCCGCTGAAAGCTCGGTGTTCGTCGCCGCCACCGTTGACTGCTCATCAAGCCCAGAACCGCGACCCCGATGCACGTCGACAGCGATCGTCGAGTCCGAGGTGACGGTGAGTTGGAGTGTGCCAAGTCCTGCCTGTTGAGTTGCCTCTGCTGAAACGAATGCGGGGAGTAATCTGCCATTGCTTGCGGTCACCGACGCGGCACCAGTAGCAAGCGACCACATCGGCGCCGAGGCGAGCACCAGCACGCCAACAAGCGCAACAAGCGCTGGCAGTGCCGCGTGCTTCTCGAGGCTTTCCAGGGCAACGACAACGGCACCAGACAACCCCAACCAGTAGAGGCTGAGCGCAGCGCCAGCCCACAACACAACCGACGACTCCCCAGTGGTGCTTACCGAGATATGGGTGACGGTAACGGCTGTTACGAAGCCCAGCAGCGCGAGCGCAAGTGACGGAACCGCTCGCCGAGTTCCCGGAACAAAAAGACTCATGAGAGCGAGTGCTGCAAATGGCGCGAGGAGAAGTGCCACCAAGAGGGGGCCATACCTGTCGTTGAGGCCCAGGGTCGAGAGGAATGCACTCCAACCATTCGAGCCAGGAACGACGCTTCCGATCGCAAGTTGCCAACCATTCGACGCGATACGCGCAACCGGCAGACCAGGGTCGGCAAAAATTGCCCACGCTGTGCCACGCGTCACCTGCTGCACCACCAGCGGAGCGAACAGCGCTGCAGCGGGAATCACAATCCACAGCAGACGGTGTGACGACTTCGGGTGCACAACGACCCACGCCAGCAACGCAACAAGTAGCGCAGGGATGATGCTCGGTGCCGACGCCGCAATGACGGCGAAGAGCAATGCCGCGATTGCGGACATTGCCCAGTTGTGGGCTGCACGCAAAACCGCCAACACGAGCCACGGGAGCAGGATGTGCACGAGCACAGCGCCAAGCTGCCCCTCGCCAAGCGAAATGAGGAAACTGGGGGCGAGCGTCCACGCCGCTGAAGCAACCATTGGAGCCCACGCGCGCTCCGAAATGGATGCCGCACAGAGCCACGCCGACAGTGCAGCAAGCGGAAGCGCCACTAGGTACAGCACGACAATACTGAACGACGGGTTCCAGAACGCCAGCGAACCCAAAACCGCGAGAACGGCGGCAAAGGGATCCGCCGCGACTACCTGTTGCGCCAGGTCATTCCAGCCGTAGCCGACATGACTCCACAACTCGGACACGCTGGATGAGAGGGGCAGCAACGCTCCCCCGGTCAGCGACCGAACATCCACAAATCGGGAAAAACTGATCACGCCAGCAACACCAGCGAGCAAGACAACCCATGCGCCACCGTCACTGAACAAGCGGGGGCGAGCAACCTCGAACGCCGCATCCGGAGCATCGTCGGCACGCTCGTGGGCGCGCAACTCGCGAAGCTCCGCCCAGGACATCCGCAACGGGTCAACAGCGCCGAAGCCAAGTTTTTTGTTGCGCTTGAGGTTGCGTCTCGCCGCGACAACACCGCCATCGAAGATGGCCGCGAACGCTGCAGCGAACTCACCAGCAACCGCCGTGGGTCGTTTAGCCACAAGATGCCCCAGCGATCGCAGAATGGCTAGCGGCAACACCGTGAGCCAGTGCAGCGGCACTGCGAAGCCGGGCGCATAAACGAATCGCCGGTGTAGCTGCGCAAAGCGCTGAATCCTGTTGTGCGCGGCAGCCGAAACTGATCGCTTGCCAAAAAGCTCCGGGCCGCCAGCGCTCGCAACGCGAGCATCCGCGACCGCAACCACTCGGTGACCAGCCAAACGGGCCCGAACACAGAAGTCGAGCGCGGCATCCACCGACGTCAGTTTCGGGTCAAAGCCGCCCAAGGCGCTCCACACCTGGCGTCGCACAAGCATGCCAGCGCCGGCAACGCCCAAGGTGTCGCTCTGCACGTCGTGCTGAGCTTGATCAAGTTCGTCCTTGACGAGACCGAGCGAGCGTCCAAATGGCGTCAGCGACTCGCCGAAGTTCGAGATGACTGCAGGATCGTCCCAGCGCACAAGTTTGGGGCCAGCGATAGCAACCGACGGCGCAATTTCGACCGCGCCAAGCAGTGCACGCAGAGCGTTCGGATCGGGTGCGCTGTCGTGCGTCAACAGCCACAGCCACTCGTTTTCCGATGCCTGTGGCGCTGCGGTCTGCAACGCTTGAGCGAGCGCACCACCAAACGTTCGACGCCCATGCGAATCGGCACCCTGCGCCGGTGCAGACTCCACCATGATCGACAGTGATTCATCGCTCGAATTTGCGTCGACTGCGATCACCGAATCGGGTCGACGAGTTTGAGCCGCAATCGCGGCAAGCGTTCGTGGCAGATACTCGGCGCCATTGCGGGCGACTAGGACTGCTGTGACTCTCGGCTGCATTTGTTTGAGACTAAGCGTCGCGAGCATTCACGAGCATTCGACTCGCTGCGGTTCGTCGAGACTGGGAGTTGCCCGCAACGAAAAGCTCCGCTAGCTATCTGGTGCTGATGCCTAGCTTGCGCGTTTACGCAGTTTGCGCCGTTCGCGCTCCGACAGTCCGCCCCAAATGCCGAATCGCTCGTCATTTTCGAGAGCGTATTCGAGACACTGGCTTCGAACTTCACACGAAGAGCAGATCTTCTTCGCATCCCGAGTCGATCCACCCTTTTCAGGGAAGAATGCTTCAGGGTCTGTTTGAGCACACAGCGAATCTGTCTGCCACGAGAGTGCGTTGCCATCTTCGTCAGCGAGTGGTTGACGAACGCCAGGGATCCCGAGTCGAACGGGGTCAACAAACCAGTCGTCAGGAACTCCTGAGCGGTAACCACTGTTGCCCATTTGGTCTCTCTCCCCTCCGCCTTCAATGCTTCGCATCAAATCGCGTTACATAATTACACCGGTGTAGTTCCTCTGAGTCAAGTCGCAGATGATAATTGCCTCGACCAGAAGTTAAGGGTTATGGCGCGCCGTGACTTCTATTAATTCAGCAAAGCGAGATCATGATCGACCATCGCGGTCACGATCTCGTCAAACTCGACCGTCGGCGACCACCCTAGAACGCGCCGAGCCTTGCTCGCATCACCCAGCTGCAGGGGCGCATCACCGGTGCGTAGGAGCGCGTCAGCAACCGTCACACGGTCCTGCCAATCAGTGACACCTGCGCGGGTGAACGCTGCCGCCACAAAGTCACGAACTGAGTGCGAAGCACCTGTCGCGATCACAAAATCATCAGGATCGGGATGTTGTGCGGTTCGAAAGAGTGCCTCAGCGTAATCGGGTGCCCAACCCCAATCTCGCTGCGCATCCAAGTTCCCGAGCTCGAGCGTGTCTTGCAACCCCTGCGAAATGCGAGCTGCAGCAGCAGTGATTTTGCGTGTCACAAAAGTCTCTGGGCGCCGCGGTGACTCGTGGTTGTACAAGATGACCGATGAGGCAGCGACGCCGGCCGTTCGATAGGCACCGACAAGCCCGTGAGCATAGGCTTTGGCGGCCCCGTACGGGCTCGTGGGGCGCACCCTCGTCTCTTCGTTCTGAGGCGACTCAGTCGGCACTCCAAAGATTTCTGCACTCGACGCCTGCACGAAACGGATATCAGTGTTTCCCCGGTCATGGATCAGCTTTACTGCCGCCAACATTTCGGCAACCACCGCACCGTTGAGCCGTGCGGTGAGCGCAGGATTCTGCCAGGACTGGTAGACGGAGCTCAGGGCAGCGAGATTGTAGATCTCGTTCGGTTCAAGGTCGGCAATGAGCTCGGCAATCGCGCTGTCAGTTGCAAGATCGAGTTCGTGGGCGATGACTCCGTCGGTGACCGCTTCATCAGCGTCTCGAGTCACCCCATGGACTTCGTAGCCACGGGCAAGCAGAAGTTCGGCGAGGTACGAGCCGTCTTGACCTGTTACGCCCGTGATGAGTGCGCGCGTCATTTGATTCCAGCGAGCTCTCTCTGTTCGGCGAGGTCAGCCTCGACCATCATGGCGATCAATTCGGGGAACTTGACCTTTGGCTTCCAGCCGAGACGTTCGTGCGCCTTGGTCGAGTCGCCAACGAGGAGGTCAACTTCGGCCGGGCGCATGAAGCGTTCATCAAGTTCGACGTAGTCAGTCCAGTCGTCGATTCCGGCTGCCGCGAATGCGTGATCGAGGAGAACACGGATGCTCTGAGTTTCGCCAGTCGAAATCACATAGTCATCTGGCTCGTCCTGCTGCAGCATCAGCCACATTGCTTCGACATAGTCGCCAGCAAATCCCCAGTCGCGCTGGGCGTCCAAATTGCCGAGCGTGATCTTGTCTTGCAGCCCCAAGGCGATGCGGGCAACGGCACGGCTGACCTTGCGCGTGACAAATTCGGGGCCACGACGAGGCGACTCGTGGTTGAAAAGCACCCCAGAGGAAGCGTGCATTCCGTAGGACTCGCGGTAGTTGATCGTCATGTAGTGGCCGTAAACCTTCGCGACGCCGTACGGCGAGCGTGGCCACAGCAGGGTGTCTTCGTTTTGCGGCACGGTCTGAACTTTGCCAAACATTTCAGAACTGGATGCTTGGTAGAACCGCACTTGCTGCCCTGTTGCCGCCGTGTGGAGGCGCACAGCCTCAAGTGCGTTTAGCACGCCCATGCCGGTGACCTCGCTCGTGAGGTGGGCGTTCTCCCACGAGTAGGCGACGAAGGAGATTGCTCCAAGGTTGTAGAACTCGTCAGGCTTGGCAACGCTCATTGCGCGCATCAGACTCGACAAATCGGTGAGGTCGCCGGTCAAAATTTCGACGTCGGGAACGAGTTGTTCCAGCAGTTCACGCTTCGGGTTGTTCTGCCCACGCATGAGCCCGAAAACCTTGTAGCCCTTCGAAAGCAACAGCTCTGCGAGGTAGAGGCCATCTTGACCGGTGATCCCTGTGATGAATGCGCGCTTCATAGTCATCCTTCTTGCTTGCGGCCGGCTCTGCCCGTGCTCTGAGCTGAAACATCGGCCGAAGTAACGCTACTGGAACTTGAGCTGCCGTGCTGGGCGGCCGAAACGGCGCACCTCGCTAGATTCCGGTCGCTGCATCATCCGTTCGCGTCGTCGCCACAATGAACGCTCCTGTTCTCGCCCTGATGCGCCACACGAAAAGAGCCTGAGTGCATACGGATACGGTTTCGCCAATTGCTAGCCCCCAGGCGCCACCAGCGGCGCCGTAGGTTGCGCTGAGCATCAGGATGGCGGGAACCCCGACGGCGGCGGCGAGCAACACGCTCAGCATGAATTGGCGGCGTGCTCCCATGCCGACGAGAGTGATGCGGCCGAGCGTGGTTCCTAGGGCGATTCCCAGCGTTGCAACGCCGAGACCGAGAGCGGTGGCCTCATTGATTGCAACTTCCGCGCCAAACAGCAGCTCGGACAACCACGGCCCCACTAGGGCGAACGCTGCTAGGCCAGTGAGCCCAAGCGCTCCGTGCACGATGAATGAACGTCGAATGCGGTGAGCAAACTCTGCGTTCCCCTCCTCGACCACCCAACCCTGAAGCGCATTGCCAAGCGCAGACACTGAGTACTGTCCAATGCGATACAACTTGTCGCCAGAGACGTAGGCGGCCGCCTGCGCGCTTGCTGCGGCCGCACCAACAAAGGTGACCGCCAGCGAGTTATACGCTCCCCCAGCGACCTCTGTAGTCACGGCAGAGCGGTTCGAGCGAAACACCTCACGGACAGCAGATCGATCACGGCGCATCAATTCGGAAACCCCCGCCGTGCGCAGCGCAAAGAGACTAACGCTCACGAGAGATGCCACAACAAGCAGTGCGGGGTACCACAGCACGTCGCCAGCATTCAGCACAACAATCGCAGCGATGATCGTTGCCACAATTCGGGGAGAGATTTCGTAAATCACAATCAGGCTGGCACGCCCAAGCCCGATCATGAACCAGGCACTCGACAGTCCAGTGAGGCTCATCGCGACAGCCATCACTGCGGCATCCACACGATAGTCACTCGGAGACACGACCGCTGCGATTCCGCCAGCCAGCACCGCACTCGGCAACCACACCAATAGTCGAGCCTGCAGGCTTGTCGCCAACAATCGGGGGCGGATGCTCGGCTCAGCCAACGCAACCAGCGGAGGCCCTACCGTGTTGAATCCGAGCGCGACAATGAGCGCAAAGAACCCGCCACTCGACTGACCGATCGCAATCGCAAGCCACGCGTCAGCACCCGCAACTCTTGCCAGAATCGGCAAGAACAGAAACGGGGTAATCAGCGACAGGAACGGCAACCCCGCAAAGCCGAGGATGCGTTTAGCGAAGCTGCCTCGAGCGGTCATAGGAGCAACACTATTGCGTTGCCGCCATAAACATTTGTCCGGCACCACGGACCGTGAGCGTGTCTTCCCCGGCCGTGACAAACACGGAATCCCCGCGCGACAACGAAACCGACCCTGTCGCTCCGCCGATGGTGAATTCGCCCGCGCTGCAGAGCAGGATGGCGGCACTGGGGACGGGGATCGTTGATTCCCCCTCGATGACCGTTAGCTGAAAATCACGTACCGGCGGCTGGAACACGGTCGCTGTCGCGCCTAACGGCTCGGGACGGAGGTACGGCACAGGGCTCGCCGTGAAATCGAGCACGCTCAGCAGTTCGGGGACATCAACGTGCTTGGGGGTGAGGCCGCCGCGCAATACGTTGTCTGAGGATGCCATCAGCTCAATTCCAACACCTCGCAAATAAGCGTGGATGTTGCCTGCGGGTAAGAACAGAGCCTCGCCTCTAGACAAGGTGACGTGATTGATCATGAGCGCGATCAGTACGCCGGGGTCGCCGGGATAGTGGCCCGCAAGTTTTCGGATGAGAGCGAACTCGTCGCTGGCATCATCCGCTGCGAGCGCCGAAGCTCGTGCAACGAGATCGCCGACGGACGGCTCAGCCGAGATCAGCCATTCGAACATCGTGCGAATGGTTGAGTCATCGCGAGCGAGAGCCAACCATTCGGTGAACAGTTCAGGCGTCGGCGCGGTGCTGGCGGCATCCAACGCAGCAAGTCGTTCAATGGATGCTCGGATCTCGACCATCGCCCGAAAACCGCACAGCGCCTCAAACGTCTCGCTCACCGCCACAATCAGCTCTGGCTTGGCGGACGAGTCCTTGTAGTTGCGGTGACCGGCCGAGAGCGGAATCCCTGCAGCGTTCTCGCGAGCGAATCCCTCCGCAGCCTGCTCGGGAGTCGGGTGAGCCTGCAGCGAGAGCGGCGCAGCTGCGGCCAACACTTTCAGCAGGAATGGAAGCCGCTCGACACCTTCCCCAAGAATTTTCGAGCCGTCACGATGGATCCACTCGTAAAGATCACTAGCGCCGTTCGCCTGCGACGGGTCGACAATGACACTGGGACAGCCGGGGTGAGCACCGAGCCAGAGCTCCGCTTCGGGCTTTCCCGTTGGCTGCGTACCCAGCAGAGCGGAAATTTCGCCGGATGATCCCCATGCATAATCACGCGGGGTATTAGTGATGCCTACAAACATTCAGTCCACTCTTCTCTAAGCGTTAGACCAAAGTACCAACCGTCTGGAAGCGACGGCCGCCGACGCTCTAGGCTCGCAATGATTTCGATAAGCAATGGAGCCACGACAATGTCATTTGAGACTCTCAGCAGCGACTTCTACGGCTACGAGAATTCGCTCACGGATCAAGAAAAAGAAGCGATCGTAAAGCTGCGTGCCTTCCTCGACAAAGAGGTACGTCCCATCGCCAACGATCTGTGGGCAAAAGCAGAATTTTTTGACCGTGACGTCGTCGTCAAGGGCCTCGCCGACCTCCGCATGTTCGGACTCCCCTGGGCTGAGACCCAACCCTTCCCCAACTCCGCGGTTTTCCGTGGGTGGGTCGCACTGGAGCTTGCCCGTGTTGACGCCAGCGCTGCAACTCTCGTCGGAATGCAGAACGGCCTCGTGATGGGATCAATCGGTGTTGCCGGTTCTCAAGAACAACGCGACGAATGGCTACCCAAGTTTGCCTCCGGCGAACTGCTCGGCGCATTCGGCCTCACGGAGCCGCTTTCGGGTTCGGACACCGCACAGGGCCTCCAAACTGTCGCCAAGCGCGACGGTGACAACTGGGTCATCAATGGTGCCAAGCGCTGGATCGGCAATGGCTCCATTAGCGATGTGACCATCATCTGGGCGCGCGACGAAGCAGACAATCAAGTCAAGGGCTTCATCGTTCCCACGAGCACCCCCGGTTACTCGGCGACACGCATCGAAAACAAGCAGGCTCTGCGCATCGTGCAGAACGCCGACATCGTTCTCGAAAACGTCATCGTTCCTGAAAGCAATCGCCTGCAGAAGTCGGAATCATTCCGCGAAACCGCCGCAGTGTTGCGACTCACTCGAGCCGAAGTCGCGTGGGCCGCGGTCGGAAACTCCATCGGTGCCTACGAAGCAGCAGTCAAGTATGCGGACGAACGCATCCAGTTCGGAAAGTCGATCAGCAGCCACCAACTCGTGCAGGAACATCTCGCAAAGAGCCTCGGAAATATCACGGCGTCGATCGGCATGGTGACGAGAGTTTCCGAAATGCTTGATGAGGGCACCCAGAAAGATGAGCATGCAGCACTGGCCAAGGAATATACGACTAGCCGGATGCGCGAGACTGTCGCCTGGTGTCGCGAATTGCTCGGCGGCAATGGAATCGTTCTCGACTACGGAGTTATGCGTCACTTTGCCGATGCCGAAGCGATCTACTCGTACGAGGGAACCCGTGAAATGAACACACTGATCGTGGGTCGCGCGATCACAGGTAAGGCAGCATTCGTCTAATCTTGCGTAATGCGACTGATTGAGCACCCGAGGGCGCGCGCCTGGTTTCTCGTTCTGTCGCTCCTGATCCTCCTTGGCGGAGATGCGTGGCGGTATTCGGTCGGCTGGTTCGTCTTCGGTGCCGTCGCAGTGGCCATTGCCGCTGTATCCGTACTGATTCTTATGCAGTCGAGGCAGCACTGGAGCATCGGCGGCTTGCCATACCCGTTCGTCGCGTTCATGGCTTTAGCGACGGTGTCGCTTGCGTGGTCGCAGTATCCGGCCGCAAGCGCGCTTGGGCTCCTGACAACCTGGCTCACGGTAATTGGCGCACTCGCGCTCGCTATTAGCTTCACGTGGCAAGAGCTGCTGAACGGGCTCGCTCGGGTGCTGCGCATCCTGATCGCGGTCTCCCTAGTGTTTGAGCTCGTCGTCGCCACGATTGTTCGGGGTCCGATACTGCCGTGGACGGCACAGCCTGAAGTTGCTGTGCCCGGCTACGACACCATCCCCAAGATGCTCTACTGGTCGCGCAACGAACTCTTCGAGACCTTCGACGACGGACGCATTCAGGGTGTTGTCGGCAACGCCAACCACCTCGGATTCCTCGCACTGCTCGGCCTTATCGCGTTCGCTATTCAATGGGCGACGGGTAACGCTGGCAAACGGTGGTCCATCATCTGGATCACGCTGGGCGCGTTGACGCTGTTCTTTACTCGATCCGCGACGGTGACCATCGCTCTTGTCGCGGTCGCCTTCACCGCACTCACGCTGCTCCTCATTCGCAGCCGCCGCACCGCTGCCGCTCGACGCTGGCTCGCCGTGAGCTTCGTGGCTTTGGCTGCGGCCGGCATCGTTATCGGTCTTGCGCTGCGTGACAGTATTCTCGGGATCCTCGGCAAAAGCAGCGATCTCACTGGTCGCGCCGAAATCTGGCAGACCGTGATCGATCTCGCCCAGCAACGCCCCGGATTCGGCTGGGGTTGGATCAGTTTCTGGGTGCCCTGGACTGAACCATTCAAGGGGCTCGTCATTCGCAACGGTGTCGTGCAGCTTCAGGCCCACGACACGTGGCTGGATGTGTGGCTGCAGCTCGGCATCGCCGGCGTTGTGGTCTTCGCCGCGCTCGTGGCATCATCCCTCCTGCGGTCCTGGCTTGCAGCTGTGGATCAACCGCGGTCATCATCCGGTGCGCCCGATTCCTACTCCGCTCTGACGCTGCTGCCAATCTTGATTATGGTTGCCCTCGTTGTGCAGAGCATCCCGGAAAGCCGACTCCTAGGTGAGTATGCGCTCGCGATGCTTGTGATTATTGCGGTCAAGACAAAATGCCCAGACTGGACGGTGCGAACATTATGATCCAACCTCCGCCTCGCTATCGCGTCATCATTGATACGGGTGCTGCCGTGCTTGGTTCCGCGCGCGTTTCAGCGGTGCTCTCGACGGCAACAGTCGCTACAGCGCTCTGTGCGTTTGCGCTTCGCCACACCATCGGCACAGCCGGACTGCTCGCCATCCTGATAAGTCTCGTTGTGCTCATAGCGACGTCGCTTGCCGCCCAGTGGGGCAACATCGGGTGGCGCGCACTAGTTCCGATCTCGTTGATCGTATTCACTCTCTGGGCGTGGCTCACCATCTTTTGGAGCCAGTACCAGTGGGCGTCACTAGCCTCGTTGAGCTACATGCTCATTTTCACGGTGCTGGGGGTCTATATCGCGCTCGTGCGCGACACCATCCAAATTGTTCGCGCCTTTGGCGATGTGATGCGATTTGTCTTAGTGGTGTCGATCGGTTTGGAAATCCTGACCGGGCTTGTCTTCGACACCTCGTTCAAGGCTCTCGCGATCGCGGGAAACCTTGGCACCGCTGACCCGATCCAGGGCATTTTCGGGGCTCGCAACCAATTGGGCATCATTGCGGTGATTGCGCTCATTACCTTTGCTACCGAACTCCGAACTAAGTCGCTGCAGCGCGGATACGCAATTGGGTCGCTCGTTCTCGCCAGCGTTGTGCTCGTGCTCTCCCAGTCTCCGCTCGCCTTCGGCACGGCGTTAGTAGTTCTTGCGGCCAGCGCCGCACTGTATTCGCTGCGCAGAGTTCCGTCGGGGAGACGCAGGTATTGGCAGTTCGTCTTGATCGGATTCGTTGCCGCCGTTGCCGTCATCAGTTGGCTATCGCGGGTTGCTATTGTTGCCTCATTCGATGCGAGCGGAGAGCTGACCTATCGACTTCGGGTGTGGCGCCAACTCTGGTCGTTGGGCGAGGTTCACCGCCTGGAGGGCTGGGGCTGGATCGGTCCGTGGAATGCCGATCTTGCGCCGTTTACCGCGTTCGGCAATTTTGGTGGCCGGGTTCCCGACTCCGCGCACAACGCCTATCTCGACATCTGGTTTCAGCTCGGACTCGTCGGATTCCTGATTTTCATTGGACTCCTCGGGCTCGCCTTTATGCGTTCATGGTTGCTCGCATCGCGCCGGCGCAGCGTTGTCTATGCTTGGCCCGCATTAGTCTTGCTTGTGCTCGTGATTAGCGCGTTTGCGGAGAGCTCACTGCTGATCGAGTTTGGTTGGCTGACCTTCGTCGTCTGCTGTGTGAAGGCCGCGCGAGAGCTCAGTTGGCGGAACGCCCTGGACACTAAACCACAGTCGTCGGTGTAGCTCGACTCGCTCCGAGCACAGCTCGTCTCTCTACGGTTGCGCAGAGATCGCTTCGAAGTGCTGCCGAGACAGCCAGGCGGACTCGACAATGTCGCTCACGGTGTAGCGTGCGCTCCAGCCAGTCAGTTCACGGATGCTGTCGACGTCTCCCACGACGGCCGCCGGGTCGCCTGCGCGACGATCCAACACCGTTGCGGTGAGGTCGCTTCCGGTTACTCGTAGAATCGCATCCACCATTTCACGCACCGTCGTACCGACCCCTGTGCCGATATTGAGCACAGTATTTCCTGGTTGCTGCGGGAGTGCATCGAGCACTGCAAGGTGCGCTTGCGCCACGTCACTGACGTGTACATAGTCACGCACACAGGTGCCGTCGATAGTGTCGTAGTCATCCCCGAAAATCACTGGCGGCTTGTTGGCGGCGATCTGTTCGAAGCAGATCGGGATGAGGTTGAGCGCCTGCGTGTCCCCAAGCTCTGGGCTGCCCGCCCCGCCGACGTTGAAGTAGCGAAGGCTGGACGCTCGAAGTGGCCACGCGTGTGCGGCTGCGGACACGAGTTGCTCACCAACAAGCTTCGTCGCCCCGTAGGGGTTGAGGGGAAGCGTCGGCGAGTCTTCAGTAATCAGCCCGGACACTTCTCCGTAAACGGCCGCCGACGAGGAGAAGATGAGTTTGTACACTCCCGCGGCTTCCATAGCGAGAAGCAGCTGAGCAACACTGCCAACGTTCTGTTCGTAATACCAGGCTGGTTTCTCGACTGACTCGGCCACCTGCTTTTGAGCAGCGAAGTGGATGACCGCCTCAATGCTGTATTCACGCATCAGACTCTCCAAGCGTACGGCTGAGCCGTTCGCGATGTTGAGTTCTATGACAGGAGTACCGGGGATCCGATCGGTCGATCCCGTAACGAGGTCGTCAACAACGAGAACATAGTCACCACGCTCGGCCAAGAGCCGGGAGGTGTGTGCGCCGATGTAGCCTGCGCCGCCGGTGACCATAACTCTCATATGGTCAGTCTATGAGCGGAGCAGGGTTTTCTCACTCCCCGCATTCACTCAGGCACAGTTGTCATAGAGAGCAACGCTCGAATCGAGCGCTCCAGTACCGCCAAGCACTACGACTTTCGTCGCCCCTAGGTCTTTGACGGCTTGAAGCACAGACTTAGGTACGCACGAGGTATGGACGATGTACAACGGCGCAACGGTCGCACCCGCGATTGCGGCACCCGAGAGGGCATCAGGGAAGTTATAGCCTGTCGCCAAATACACCGTGCTTGAGCTGGCGAAGCCTGCGTTATTGATCTTCACAGAAGTATCAAAGCGATTGGCTCCCCCGTAGCGGGTTACGTTGGCATCACCCAAGCGAGATACGAGTTGACTCTCAATACCAGCGGAAACGGCAGCGGAGCCTCCGGCGATTGAGACCTTCGTCACTCCAAGACTCGAGAGAAGATCGAGGGTGGGGGCATCGAGCGACGAGGCACTACCCTTCACTAGGATCATTGGCCCACCGCCTGTGGCCGCTGCGGAACTTGCCGACAGCGCGTCCGGGAATGAGTCGCCGGTCGCGATAAAGGCTGAGGTTGTCGTACCTGCCAGGAACGATTTTCCTGCGATCAAACGCGAGGTCTCGTAGCGGTCCGCGCCGTAGACACGAGACACTGAGGGTGACATCGTCTTAAGAGCGTTCAACACTTCGTTCGAAACGACCGAGGGGCCGCCGAGCAAAATGATCTCTTTCGGAGCGAGCCGTTGCAACTCCGTCTTAATGCTCGCGGGAACGGAGGTTGAACTCACCAACAACAGGGGCGCTTTTGCTGCGGCCGCCGCGGTCGAAGCGCTCAGCGCATCCGCAAAATTCACGCCTGTCGTGACATAGACCCGAGCGATCCCGCTCGTGGGGTAATTTTTGTTAACCAATGCAGCCGAGACTGCGTATCGGTCTGCACCACCGATGCGTTCTACTGCTGCGGACGGAGTAATGTCGGTCGGGTTACCAAACCATGAGTAGTAGTAGGACCAGAAGTTGCGGTTTCCGTAGGACGAACATTCGTCGCCTACTCCACCAAGATTCTTCAGTGCGGCCGCGTTGGGTACGTAGGGCGTGTAGTTGTAGAGCGCCGCAGTGGCGTAGTTCGTGACATTGATCGACTTAGTTCCACAGTCAGCATTGTTGGGGTGGTAGGCAATCGTGTGGGTACCAGGCTGCCGCAGGAAGTGCGCCGCCTTGTACGTCTTCAACTGACGTGTGCCGTTATAAACTTGGTTTCCGAAACCTTCGTAGTAGGGCGAGCATCCAGTGCTATCAGGGCAGTCGTATCCCATCGCCTTGTTGATGTTCCAAGCACGCGGGTATTGCTTCGTTATAAGGCTCTGCTCTTTTTCCAGAGTAACGAGGATGACTTTGGCGCTGATTCCACAGGCCACTTGGGCCCGATAGATCATCGTCGACGCCAGCAAGTTGGTGCCGCCCGCAATCTCCTCGCAGATCAGATTGTCTGTAGTGTCCGAAATCTCTTTAGGCCGAGTGTCGACGCTCCGGCGCAAGCTTTTGAGGATGCCTGTTTGGGAGTTGAGGAACGACTGAATCTGGGCCTCAGTCATCGCGCTACCGTTGTAGAACTCATCATCGCTGATGATGTTGCCGGGATCAAACTCACTGCCGGTGATTGCCGAAGCTGTAGTTCGAGAATCGACCGTGACCAATCCGATGGCAAGCATCATGGCCGCTACAGCAACCCCGAGCGTGCGCATCAACCATCGCTGAGCGTACGTCTTTACAACCATTTAAATCCCCCATAGTGATAGTCCACTCAAGAGTAACCGAAGATTAGGGATCTGGCTATAGCTCAGCAATGGAAGTTTCCAACTTCACTAGCGGAGGAACTCCTCGAACATTTCCGCTGAACGGCGTCCGCCGTGTACCGCCCGAACGAATTCTGGGCCCAAGCGCGAATGCTTCCGATAACGATCTCGATCAGAACAAATAGCTCGAATAAGTTCATCCAAATCATCGACAGTCGCTTCGACCACTGGGACTTCGAGGCCCGTGGTTGACTCAACATGCTCCCGAACATCCGGAAAAAGATGCGCAACAACAATGCACCCCGCCGCAAGAGCCTCAACCGCGGTCACGGAATAGGTCCCGATACGAAATTGCTCCAAGACGATGTCTGCGGAACGGTAAAGTTCAGGCATTTCATCTGCGGGAATGCCCATCACCCGTCTGTACTCGATGACTCCGGCATCATGCAGGCGAGTAAGAACGGGCTCAATCAACTCAGATCCCTTTATCCAGGGGTTGGTCGGCGCATGAAGCACCAGCGGACGTGGTCGTTCAAACACTGGGGATTCCCGTTCCCAACGAGAAGGATCAACGACTACTGGAATCCACGTTGCTGTCGGCCAATCCGCCAACAAATCAGGCGTGGTTACGAACACCGGGACCTCCAACTTGCGAAAGAGTGCCTGGTTCTTCGCCGTCACTTGACGCAAGCTGTCAACCGCTGGATTGTCGTCGTGGAATGGAGACCAACGATCGCGCGAGCGGTGCAGGTCCGGCGATCTGAGGTCCGAACCGTGGGAAAGCATCGCCACGCGAACGCCACGCGAACGCAATCCTTCAATCTCTGTTTCTACATCCCCATCAAACAGATCTCCAAACAACGGCAGCGCTGCTTCATAAATTACGTGGGTGAAGTTTTCTACGACGTACGCAAACTGTGCTCTTTGCCAACGTACCGAGAAGTAAAATACGTTGTGAGGTACAAAAATATCTGCGGGAAATCCATAGACGCTGGATTTCAGTTGCATATTGACAGCGACGACTCCGGGGAGCGACTCAATGGCACGCGCAAAGCGATATCCCTGCCCCGCATAGTTCGCTGGGCCGATATAAACACGAACGGGCATCGCCGGAACGGCATTGAGCGGCGGAACCTCGGACGCCTTGTACCTAAATTTCTTCGCGCGGAGACGACCACCGATCCAGTCGGGAAGTCGCGCTCTCAGCTCCTGGAGGGTTCGATTCACCTACTAAGCCTCTCACAAGCAACTCAAGCGATAAAAGAAAACAACAGCACGCACCGGCGTCAAGAAACGAGCACATGACAACGCAATAGGATGGGTCTCGAATTGTCCTCAAGGCCCGACACGGAGTTTGTATGTACGAAACGAACACTCTGCGCCATCCGAGTGCTGACATTGCGTCTACCGCATCCTTAGCGAGCTCTGTGCGCGTATGGCATCATGCCCAAATTCGTGAGGATGCCAAACTTGGCGAAAACTGCGTTGTGGGGCGTGGCGCCTATATCGGCACGGGCGTTGAAGTCGGCCCGAACTGCAAGATTCAGAACTACGCACTCGTCTACGAGCCCGCCAAACTTGCTGCCGGTGTATTCATCGGGCCCGCAGTAGTTCTTACCAATGATCACTTTCCGCGTGCCATCAACGCTGATGGAACCCCCAAGTCGGCAGATGACTGGCATCCGGTCGGCGTCGACATCCGCGAGGGCGCGTCAATCGGTGCAAACTCAACCTGCATCGCTCCCCTAGTGATTGGCCGTTGGGCGCTCGTCGGTGCAGGCTCAGTCGTCGTCAAAGATGTGCCCGAGTTTGCTCTCGTTGTCGGCAGCCCCGCCAAGCGGGTCGGCTGGGTAGGTACTGCCGGGCATCCACTAAAAGAGACCTCTCCCGGTGAATGGGCGTGCCCCGTCACCGACGCGAAATATCGCGAAATAGCTACCGACCAATTGATTGAGGTGCAGAGTAAGTGATTCCCGCAGCTAGACCAGAAATCGGACAAGAAGAACGCGACGCCGTAGACCGCGTAATGCGCTCAGGGATGCTCGCTCAGGGCCCCGAAGTCGCCGCGTTCGAGACTGAGTTCTCAGCAATCGTCGGTGGCGCCCATTCAGTTGCCGTCAACTCGGGAACCTCAGCGCTACACATGGCGTTCGTTGCGGCGGGCATCGGCCGAGGCGACGAAGTCATCGTTCCCTCGTTCAGTTTTGCCGCGACCGCAAACGCCGTTGCGCTTGCCGGGGCAACCCCCGTATTCGTCGACATCGAGAAGGATTACTTCTCGGTGGACCCCGCCGCAGTCGAAGCAGCGATCACCCCGAAGACTCGGGCCATCATGCCGGTGCACCTTTACGGACACCCAGCGCTGATGGTTCAACTCACCGAGATCGCTAAGAAGCACGACCTTCTTGTGTTTGAGGATGCCGCCCAAGCACACGCCGCGTCCGTCGACGGTATCCCTGTCGGCAATTGGGGCATTGCGGGTTCTTTCTCGTTCTACCCCACCAAAAACATGACCTCGGGTGAAGGTGGAATGATCACGACCTCGTCTGAGGAACTCGCTCGCATGGCGCGCGTTTTGCGCAACCAGGGCATGGAGCGTCGCTACGAGAACGAAGTTGTCGGGTTCAATACCCGCATGACCGACATCCACGCCGCTATCGGCCGAGTGCAGCTCGGCAAGCTCGCCGGATGGACGAAGCAGCGCCAGGACAACGCTCACTTCTTCGATGAGAACCTTTCCGGTGTCGTCACCCCGCCCACGGCTGAGGGTTCCGTTCACGTGTACCACCAGTACACGATCCGCGTCGTCGACCACGACCGTGACGCGTTCGCCGAAGCACTCGCCGCGCGCGGAGTCGCTACAGGGGTTTACTACCCCACCCCGATCCACCGACTGCCCTCATTCACGCTCGACCTCGACCTTCCCGTCACGGAGGAAGTCGCAACTCAAGTCCTCTCCCTGCCCGTCTACCCCTCGCTCACTCAGCAGGAACGTGACACCATCGTCGAAGCAGTAAACGACGTCGCACAGGCAGGCAGCTAAATGACACTACGTGCAGGCGTACTCGGCCTTGGAGTAATGGGCCGCCACCACAGCCGTGTACTCAACGAACTTGAGGGCGTTGACTTTAAGGGCGTCTACGACCCTTCCCCTGCCGTAGCCGACCACATCGAGGGAAAGCCAGTCGTCCGCGACCTTGAGAAGTTCCTCGATATGGGCTTCGACTATTGCGTGGTAGCCGCCCCGACCACGTACCATCTCGACATCGGTCGCACCCTAGCTGAGCGAGGCATTCACGCACTGATCGAGAAGCCCGTTGCCTCGACAACTGACGACGCAATCGAGCTACGCGATCTCTTCGCTGCTGCGGGCCTCATTGGTGGAGTCGGCCACATCGAACGCTACAACCCCGCGCTGCAGTCGGCACGCCAACGCATTCAGGATGGCCTGCTCGGCGACATCTACCAGATCGCTACCCGCCGTCAAGGGCCATTCCCCGGGCGAATTGCTGATGTTGGCGTGATCAAAGATCTCGCTACCCACGACATCGACTTGACCGCATGGGTCACCCAGCAGGAGTACGTGTCGATCAACGCCCGAACTGCGTTCCGAAGTGGTCGGGAGCACGAGGACATGGTCGTCGCCGTTGGCACCCTCAGCAAGGGCACAATCGTGAGTCACACCGTGAACTGGCTGACACCGTTCAAAGAGCGCACAACGATCATCACGGGGGAGAAGGGTGCGCTCGTTGCGGACACTCTCACCGCGGACCTGACCTTCTTTGAAAATGGAGTCGGCCGCCACGAATGGAACGACATTTCACAGTTCCGCGGCGTGAGCGAGGGCGATGTGACTCGCTTTGCGCTCGACAAGAAAGAGCCGTTGAGGGCTGAACACGAAGCGTTCAGAGACGCTGTGCTCTCTCGCGAGACCGGTGCGATCGTTACTCTCGCTCAAGGCGCAGCGGTAGTTGCTATTGCAGAAAAACTGGTCGCGGACGGCCTTGAACACCGCATCAGTGGGCTCTAGAAAGCCCGCGTTGCGTGCGCTAGTTTACAACTAGTCGTCGAGGCTGCCCTGCTGAGCCTGCTCACGCGTCAGCGCCAACTGTCGGGCCATTTCAGCCATGTCATTTTCAAGACGGCGAAAACGCCGATAGGTGCCCCCAACGAACGCCAGAAACGCTAGCACCGTGATGTAAAGCAGTAAGTCGGCACCGCGGCCCACTCCCAAGAGGCGTGCGGCAAAGGTCCATACTTGCGGCGCAATGATCGATGATCCCGCTGCAAGAATGAAGAAAAGCATGAACAGACGTTGAATCGCCTGTCGTCGTGCTCCGCCACCACGAAGGGTCAGCAGCGCGACTAACACCACTGCGGCGAGGGCAAGAATCTGAAAAATAATGGTCACGATGCCCTACTTGAAGATGATTTCCACGAGGATATTTACGGAATTGAGAACAGACTGCCCCTTACCTCGGGAGTAGTCCGTATAGACGATATGCGTGGGGTGCTCAGCCCACTTGGCGTCATGCAAACGGATCTGATCGATGAGCTCAGACGCGTGAGCCATACGATTCTGTTTGAGCTGCAGCTTCACGAGAAGGTTGCGCGAAATCACCCGCAGGCCATTGTGGGCGTCTGTAAGCGCCATCCCTGTTGTCATTCTCGTATAGGCGGTTGCAAGTCGTAGAACGCCGCGCTTGAGGCGGCTCATATCTGTGCGATCGTCAAGAAAACGTGAACCAATCACGATGTCCAAATTTTCACTACGAAGTTTCTGGACCATGTCGAGAGCGTCTGCAACCTGATGCTGTCCGTCGGCATCGAACGTTACAACTTCCGTCATCTCGGGGATTGAACGCACAAACTCGAAACCTGTTTGAAGGCTCGCACCCTGGCCAAGATTAATGGGATGACGAACAACAATAGCGCCAGCTGATTCAGCCTGAGCAACAGAGTCATCACTAGAGCAGTCATCGACGCATACCACGTGAGGAATGGACTTGCGCAGCTCCGAAATCACCGACGCAATAACACTGCCCTCATTGAACATCGGGACAATCGCCCAAGTCTGCGCCATGCCTCTAGTTTCGCACAGTCCCGTGGCTCGTGTACCACCGCAAGGTCCACTCCAAGAGCTAGGATTGACCAACTATGCCGCACAGCAACAAACGGGTTCTCATCATTGTGAAATCCCCAATAACTCGAGACCCTCGTGTTCGTCGACAGATTCAATGGTTGACGGACGAGGGCTGGCAGGTCGACACCGTTGGTCCTGTTGGCCATCACGTTCCCGGAGTACAAACACACTTCGGCGTCAGCCACGCGCCAGCATGGACTCGTTCGCAACGCATCGCTCCACTCATGTACGCGCTCGTTCCCCATAATCTGCTGTTCCGGTTCCTGTTAGAGACTCGAATCCCCAAGACGGTTAAGCAGCGGATCGCTGGCAATCACTATGACCTCGTGCTGTTTAACGACCATCACTTCCTGCCATGGATCCGCACCCGCGCTGTTTTCACCGCTGACGTGGTTAACCGTGGCATCCACTTGGATATGCATGAATACGTAGCACCGACTACGCAACGCGAGTCATGGGTACAGTCGTTAGCCGCACGCTATACAGACTGGATGCGCTCGTTCATAGGCGATGCGCGTTTTACATCGAGATCCACCGTCGCATCTGGCATCTCGCGTCTATATATGAGCGAATTCGACATCCCTCCTCTTGCCGTCGTTCGCAGCGCGCCAGCCTGCGTAGAGCAAGCTCCGTCTGCTGTCGATGCGAACGTGATCGAACTTCTTTATCACGGTGCCGCGCATGACAATCGTGGAATCCCGGAGCTCTTGGAAGCAATGGAAACTCTGTCGGAGAGGTTTCGTTTGACGCTCATACTCGTCGGCGATGAAAGCAAAAGTGCAGAATACCGCCACTGGGCCGAAACGAAGAACCTTCGCGTTAGTTTTGAGCCGCCTGTCCCCGTCGATGAAATTGCAACTTACATAAATAAGTTCGATGTGGAAGTCATGTTCTTCCCGCCACGTACTCGCAACCTCGAGTTTGCACTCCCCAACAAGCTATTCGAAGCGCTCCAAGGCCGTTTGGCACTTGTTATGGGCGAGAGTTCCATGATGATCGAAGTCCTAGCTGAGTACTCCAACGGAGTTGTCGCGTCTGGTTGGTCGACAGAGGATCTGGTAAAAGCTCTCGAGTTGTTGACAACAGAGAACGTAGCAGCAATGAAGTCGAATTCCGACCGCGCTGCGCGGGAAATCTCGGCGGAGACAGAGCGCGTTGCCTTCTTCGCCTCGATCACGATGACCAACGAATAATTTGAATCCAGACCAAGTAGGTGAACAGGGATCGAGCCGTGCACGCCCCTTACAGCGCAGTCGCGATAGCCGACACCCCCCCCTGAGCAGCCAGCAGTTAGGATTGGCTCACTATGGCGCAAAGCAATCGACGAGCCCTCATTATTGTGATGTCACCAATAACTAGGGATCCACGCGTTCTGCGACAGATCGAATGGTTGAAGAGTGAAGGTTGGACCGTTGACACAGTGGGGCCTGCCGGCCATCACGTTCCTGGCGTGGAAGCGCACTTCGGCACTGGCAATCCTCCTCGATGGACTCGCTCACCGTTGGGATCCGCGGTGCTTTACGGCCTACTGCCGCACAGCACAAAGTTTCGAATCCTCTTGGGCAACCTAATTCCCGGTGAAGTTAAGCGACTGATCGCGGCGAATGAATATGAACTGATCCTATTTAACGATCACCACTTCTTGCCGTGGCTCCGCGACAAGCAAGTGTTTACTCCCGAAGTGATAGAGCAGGGTATCCACCTCGATATTCATGAATACGTGAGAGGACGCGTGCCCCGCGATAGCCTCTGGCGCATCTTCGCAGCACCGTACTATGACTGGATTCGCACCTTTATTGGTGACCGTCGACTCAGTACGCGATCAACCGTCGCGTCGGGCATTTCAGAACTCTACGCAAAAGAATTCGGGATACCCCGGATGGCGATCGTGCGAAACGCGCCCGCCTATGTTGAACTAGCGCCGAGCGCGATAGACCCAGAAGCGATCGAGCTGCTGTACCACGGTGCCGCAACGGACGTTCGGGGCATCCCTGAGTTGTTAGAAGCGATGGAAACCGTTTCCTCTCGCTTCAGGCTAACTCTCATCCTCGTGGGCGAAGAGCGCAAGATTGCCGAGTACAAGCGCACAGTGAATGACAAAGGTCTGCGTGTTTCCTTTGAAGATCCGGTCCCTGTCGAACAAATCGCCACACACATCAACAAATACGACGTGCTCGTGATGTTCTACCCACCGCTCAACCGAAACCTCGAGTTCGCTCTCCCGAACAAACTGTTCGAAGCGTTACAGGCGCGCTTGGCGCTCGTCATGGGCGAAAGCTTGATGATGACAGAGATCGTTCGGGAGTACTCGAATGGTGTCATTGCCCCGGGCTGGTCAAACGCCGATCTCGCGAAGAGCATCGAGTCGCTCACCGCCGAGGACATCACAACGATGAAAGCAAACTCTGATCGCGCTGCGCGAGCCATCTCCGCGGAGTCGGAACGCACGGCGTTCTTCAACTCGATCAAGAAAGTTAACAGTTGACTCAGCAACGCGTACTGCTCATCCCGTATTCTAACGTGAAAGAGGACCCCCGGGTTCGGCACCAGATCGCTTGGCTCGCGAACAGCGGCTGGACGGTCGATACCCTTGGGCTAGGAGAACACCCAGCCGACACAGTGAGCACTCACTACGCACTCGTGGCACAGCGTCCGTGGGTCCGTTCACGCATAGGGTCCATGCTGATTTACGGTATCTTTCCCTCCCAAGCACGGTTTCAGTTCCTCATGCTCGACCGCATTCCGAAAGAGCTTCTCGTAAAGATCGCTGCTGGCGCCTATGACTGTATTGTTTTCGAGGATTACCACTTCTTACCACTTCTAACACGACGCAAAATTTTTACCCCGCTGGCCCTCAAACGTCAGATTCATCTCGACATGTTCGAATACCGGGACCCGAGGCTGAAGCTCACAAGCGTCCGGCGACTATTGACAGATCGCTACTACCGCTGGCGACGTGCACTTATCGGTCACCCCGCTATTGACACCCGAACGACTGTTGCCAGTCGAATAGCCGAACTCTACGTCGACGACTTTGGAGTGAAATTACCAACGATCGTTCGAAACGCTCCCCCTCCTGAAAACCTCACACCATCTGAAGTTTCGGACGACAATATCAAGCTGGTATTCCATGGAATGGCGAGTTGGGCGCGCGGGTTCCGGGAGATATTTGCTGCACTCCCACTGATCGATCGACGGTTCTCGATGACATTCATGTTGACCGGAAACCAGTCGCTCATCGCAGAGGTGAAAAAACTTGCGGAACCATTCGGCGATCGCGTCACATTCGTGAGCCCGGTAGCGATGACCGAAGTATCGTCCCGTATCAACGAATTCGACCTCGAGATCATCTTTCTTCCGCCGAAAACTGCGAACCTCGAGTACGTACTGCCCAATAAACTCTTCGAAGCAATCCAAGCCCGCATGGGGGTCGTCATCGGTCAAAGCCCAATGATGGAGCAGATCGTAAATGAGTTTGACCTGGGCGTTATCGTCCCCGGATGGACATCCGACGATCTTGCGGCAACCATCAACTCCCTCACTGCTGAACGAATTCGCGAACTGAAAAATTCAGCACATCAAGCGGCCGGCGTGTTAAATGCAGACGCCGAAGGCCAAACTTTTCTTGCCGCACTTGGCGAATACTCAGAAATACAAGGCGCGCCCGAAACACTGCCGCGATGAATACCCACCAGAATCGTGCCATAGTCGCGACCCGCGTTTACGCGCCCGAAGGCACCGCTGCTGCCTATCGCCTTGAGCAGCTGACTGCCGCGCTCGAGTCGCGCGGTTATTCGGTCACAATATATACAACGAAAGCGCCTGGAGGACCCCGCAGCACCGACCAGGTGCGTCGCTGGCCCGTCCTCCGAGACAAGTCAGGATCGGTCCGGGGCTACCTCCAGTATGCAAGTTTTGATATCCCACTATTCTTTAGACTGCTATTCGCTCCACGAGCAGAATTTGTCGTTGTAGAGCCGCCACCAACAACAGGCCTCGTCGCTCGAGCAGCACTGGCGATTCGCCGAATTCCGTACTTCTACTACTCGGCTGATGTCACGTCAGCAGCGGTGAAAACGATTCAGGCTCCCGCTTTGGTAATCAAGGCAATTACAGCGATGGAACGATTCGTGCTCAACGGTGCGCGCGGAGTACTTGCGGTTTCAGAGGGGGTACACAACGAACTTCGCGAACTCATGATCGACGATTCGAAGGTAACCGTCGTTGGCACCGGCGTAGACACATCAATTTACCGGCCCGATGGACCCCGCTCGAGCTCTCAGGCTCCCTACTTCGTCTACGCCGGAACAATGTCCGAGTTTCAGGGGTCGGAAGTTTTCGTTGAAGCGTTCGTACGCGTAGCTCGGCAACATCTGACCGTTCGCCTCATGATGTTCGGAGGCGGCGTGGACGTGCAAAAACTCAAGAAGCTAGCCGATCCAGTCAGCGATCGGGTGGAGTTCCTCGGGTTCGTTGACTCAGAAGTTGTCGCGTCCCACCTCCGCGGAGCACAGGCCGGGCTAGCCTCTGTTCGCCCCGGACTCGGGTACGACTTCGCCATCCCCACGAAAGCTTTGGTGAGTGTGGCATGCGGAACCCCGCTCATCTTTGCCGGGGTCGGACCGGTCCGAGACATTACGACAGCACACGCGCTTGGATGGGCCGTCGACTGGGATATTGCGGCGGTAGCGGAGGCTATGCTCGAAGCTGCTCAATCCAGCAACACCGACTTAGCTGAGTCCACAGTCGAATGGTTGGCCAACAACTATTCACTTCACGCTGCGGCCACTCGTGGCTGCGACGCCATCGCACTCAGCATGTCCGGTATGACGCCCGAGTAAAGTCGTGAATGGGCACGTAGGCCCGCAGCGCCGCACCGCCACCCCCAGGAGAACTTGTGAAAAACGCATGGAAATTGTACCGAGAGATCCTAAGCGTCCTGCCGCCCAAAGCCCAACGATTCCTCGTGCGCTACTCGCTCTCGTTATCACTGCTAGCTACCTTGGACGCAGCCTCGCTCGGCCTCCTCGCTGTCGTCATCGGTCCGATTATCAACGGCACAGATCCAAGCTTTCCACTGATCGGAACGGTGAGTGGAAACGGAATTCTGGTTGCCATCGGCCTCATTTGTCTACTTATCATTCTGAAAGGAATGCTGTCGATCCTGGTGATCTGGCGCGCTACTCGCGTGTTCGCGAACTTCGAACTCGTCATCGGTTCCCGACTATTCGACAGCTACCTCTGGTCCGACTGGGCTGAACGCCTCAAACGCAATTCCGCGGACGTTGTTCGGCTTACCGACAGCAGCGTCTCGGCTATGGTCTCAAGCTACCTTCGACCGATAACGACTCTCCCCGGCGAGGTATTCAGTTTTGTTGCAGTCGTTGTTGTCCTCGCGTTCGTGCAACCGCTTATTGCGCTAACCGCGCTCGTCTATCTCAGCATCCTCGGCGCGATCCTGTTCTTCTGGGTTACGAAAAGATCGCGCGAAGCCGGTCGTGTGGGTTTACGATTCTCTCTCCGCAGTTCACGGCTGATCACCGAAATGGTCGGTGCGCTCAAGGAGGTTACGCTCCGCAACAAGTCCCAAGAAGCAGCTGACGTCGTGCGCGCTAATCGACGCAGAACTACTCAAGCTAGGTCAAATGCTCAGTTCTTAGCTCAAGTGCCGCGCTTCATTTTGGAGTCTGGACTCATCGGTGGGTTCGTGGTCGTCGGACTCGTTGGATTAGCCAGTGGCGGAGTTACCGAAGCGACCACAGCAGTGGCGCTCTTCGGTCTTGCGGGGTTCCGGATGGCTCCCTCAGTAGTACGTTTCCAGTCAATCGTCTCGCAAATGGCGACGAGCGAACCGCAAGCACGAGCAGTGTTGGCAGAAATCAAGCGTTCTGAGCAGAACCCAAACAGTAGTGAAGAACTCGGCTCCGAGGAGCTTCCGGAGAATCCTCAAGCTCTCACACTCAGCGATATCACCTTCCAATACAGCGAGGGTGCCGCGAACGCATTAAGCGGAGTGAGCCTCAACATCCCGTTCGGCTCAACGGTCGCTTTTGTCGGAGCATCCGGCGCGGGGAAGTCAACGATTGTCGACATCTTGCTAGGACTCATGTCGCCCACTTCCGGTCGAGTAGACATCGATGGCGTCGCGCTAGATCGCTTGACCCGCTCGTGGAGATCTCACGTCGCGTATGTGCCCCAAGACGTTTCGCTGTTTGACGCAACAGTCGCCCAAAACGTAGCTCTAACGTGGACCAACGAGTACGACGAAGACAAAGTGCGCGACGCCCTGCGCCAAGCTCAGCTGCTGGAGACCATCGAATCGAGAGAAGGCGGTATCTTCGCTCGAATCGGCGAGCGGGGCCTATCGCTCTCGGGCGGTCAGCGACAACGACTTGGCATTGCCCGAGCTCTTTATGCTGAGCCGCTTTTCTTGGTGATGGATGAGGCCACGAGCGCACTCGACACGACCACCGAAGCAGCCGTCGGGGATGCCATCCGCCAGCTCAAAGGCTCCATGACGATAGTGACCGTGGCCCACCGCCTCGCAACGGTCAAAGAGGCCGACGAGATCTTCTTCATGAAAGACGGCTACCTACTGGAATCCGGTACGTTCGACGAGCTAGTCGCTCGGGTGCCAGACTTTGCCAAGCAGGCAAAACTGGCCGGTCTAGGACCGCGCGAAGACTAGCCCCGTTTGTGTGCGAGCAAGGCGTCGATAACCGCCTCCGCAGCCGCACCCACACCGTAAGGTGCTTCAGTCGTATCCGACGGGCGTGGGCGCTCGACGCTGGGTTTCAGCTTCGAGAGGTCTTCGCTCACGAGTTCGTTCCACCCCAAGGAGACCGTCTCAACCCACTCAGTCTCGGGCCGAATGGTCGTGCACGGCACACGCAGTAGAAACGCCTCTTTTTGCAGACCACCGGAGTCAGTAATGACACCGGCGCTGCGACTGACGGTCGCCACAAGCTCAGGGTACGCAAGCGGGCTGATCGCACGGATAGCTCCCTGGCTGAGGTCAATCTTGTGAGTCTCCGCGAACGCGACCAAGCGCGGATGTGCCGCTAGGAGAACAGGAAGCTTCAGCGAACCGAGTTGTGCAAGGATCTCAGCCAAACGCTCCGGATCGTCAGTGTTATCGGGGCGGTGAAGGGTCGCTAGATAGTACCCACCAGCTTCGAGGCCGTCGGGGAACGGAAGTGGATTCTCAAGAACGCGGTCGCGAACGGAGTACAGCACGTCAGTCATCACGTCGCCCACGAGTACAGACTTCTCTGCAAGACCTTCGTGCGCGAGATGATCCATCGCGACCTGAGTGGGCGCGAGCAGCAAATCGGCTGCGTGATCAGTCAGCACGCGATTGTGTTCTTCAGGCATACGACGGTTGAACGATCGCAAGCCGGCTTCGAGATGGGCGACAGGAACATGGATCTTGATAGCTGCGATTGCTGCAGCCAAGGTCGAATTCGTATCGCCATACACAAGGACCCAATCGGGTCGGTATTGCTCGATAACCGGCTCTAATTGCGCGAGCATGGCTCCCGTTTGCGCACCATGCTTGCCCGAGCCAATCGCAAGATTCACATCGGGGGCATCAATACCTAAATCACGGAAGAACACATCGGACATGAGTTCGTCATAGTGCTGACCAGTGTGAACCACAATGTGTTCAGCTCTCCCACGCATTGCTTGGGAAATTGGCGCCAACTTGACAAATTGTGGGCGCGCGCCCACGACACTTAGTACTCGCACACCACTGAGCCTAGCAAGACTCCACACTGCACCAAGTCCGAGCTAAACCGAATAAGCTAGCCCAGATGGTCTCCGAAGAAAACCGCCCACACCTTCTCTACGTCGCGTGGGCTTTCCCTCCCGCACGTAACGCGGGGATGTACCGCGCACTTGCGACAACCAACGCCTTTGTTCGTAGCGGATGGAAAGTGACCGTCCTCACGGCAACTGAAGACACTTACGAACGACTCACCGGATCAGATCCAGAGACCGTCAACTCAATCGATCCGCGAATCACCGTTCTCCGGATCCCGTTCGACCCAGAACGCGGAGACACCGACATCGGCTCATGGTCGCGGCTCCGCGTGTTGTCGTCGTTACTGTGGAACGCATCGCGGTGGTTGGTTTCGCTTGCTCAGTTTCCCGAACTCGCTTACGGATCATGGCGCAAACCGCTTGAGCAGGCAGCCGACCAGATCAATGCGTCCTCCCCAGTCGATCTGGTCATCGGAACCGCAAACCCCAACGTTGATTTTGCCCCAGCCAACTATTTGAACCGCCGTTTTGGAACCCCCTTCGTCATCGATCACCGCGATGCTTGGCATCTCAACGTGTACTCCGGAAAGCGAGTAGGAAAGCGCTGGCACCGATCGAATCGCCTCGAACGTTCGCTGTTGGCACGCTGCACCGAGGCCTGGTTCGTCAATGAGCCGATCAAGCAGTGGCATGCTTCCGAATACTCACACGCCGCAGCTAAATTCCACGTGGTTGCCAACGGATACGACACCAGCTTTGTGGGAGATACGAACGCCGCGCGACCCCAGAATGCACCGCTCGTTTTTGGCTACTTGGGGACGATCTACGGTCCGATTCCCCTCCGAGAAGCGCTTGAGGGGTGGGCACTAGCTCGCACCCGAGTGCCCCAGTTGGCAGATGCAAAATTAGTTTTCCGCGGACGTCTCGGACATTTCGCAGAAGCTGATCAAGAAGCCGCGAACTTGCTGAAGTCATTTGAGAATCAGAATGTAAGCTACGGTGGCCCGGTCAGCAAGACACAAGTGTCAGCAACGTACCGAGACTTTGATGCTCTCCTCCTGATCATCAGCAGAAGCAAATACGTCACGAGTGGCAAAGTGTTTGAATACGCTTCAACGGGTCTACCGATTGCTGCCCTCCATGACCCCGTTACCGCTGCCACAGGAATTCTCGACGGTTACCCGAGCGTGCACTCTGCAGAAAACGTGAGTGTAGAAGCCTTTGCAGCGGCCATCGAGTCCGCTGCGCTCGCTGCAGTGAGCTCGACACCCCAGTCCCGCGACGCGGCACGAACCTGGTCTGCACATCTCGAACGTGATGCTCAACTCGCCCCCCGCATAACCACGCTTCATGACGTGATCGAAAGCGGTCAGAAGTGAAAAAAGTGCTACTGCTCATTGGCGGTATCCCCAACTCATCCGCCGGTGCAACCCTTACCGGCGAAACCTCCTATCTTGAGACCATTCTCGGCGACAACCCCGGTGAGATTAGCCTGTCTGTGGTGTCGTTCGGCTTCACTCGCGATGTCGCAGGCCTGAACCACAACATCACACTCGACAGTTCAACGCTGACCCTGTTCGACCGGGTGTTGACAGCCGTAGGCGTACGAACCCTCTACGCGCGGCTCGCGACGTACCCGCTCGGGCGACTCATCAACTCCATCGGGCCTCTCGATCAGGGCAGAGTATTTTGGCGACACATTCGACGTGACCCGTCGGCCCTCAGCGCACTCAAGAATACTGATGTCGTCGTCGCGGCTGACTTAGCCGCGGTGAAGTCCGCGTGGCTCGCAGCTAAGCGCGGATGGTGCACCCACGCCGAATACGATACTCGAGCATATGGACTCGGCCTCAGTTTTGCTGTTCCGGATGCCAACAAAGAACGTGACTAGCCACAACTAGCTCAGCCGCTTGCTAACTCTTATAAACGGCAGTCAAGAGTTCACTCACGCGTTCCGGAGTAAAGCGACCGCTAACGGTCGCAGCGATTTCCTCTGCACTGACATCGCTGGTCGCTGCTCGCAAGTCAACAATGGCATCTGCGTACGCAACCGGGTTCTTCGCATCAACGACGAACCGCGAGACCTCAGCGGCTGAATAGTCGACGGCACCAGTATCAGCGCCGCTCACGATCGGTCGGCCGTGCGATAGCGCTTCGGCAACCACGATGCAAAAGTTGTCGCCAAGCGTTGGGAGGAGGAACAAGTCCGACGCGTCAAGTTGTTCTCCGACCTCTGCTTCGCTTAGAGCGCCTGTCAACGTCAGTCGATCGTCAAGTTGTAAGTCATGCGCGCGGGCAACGAGCTCATTACGCTGCGGACCGTTGCCCACCCAGGTTAGGTGAGCAGTGATACCTCGACGCTCGAGCTCTGCGACGGTTTCTAGTGCACAAATCGCGCCCTTACGTTCGATAATTCCGCCAATGCCGACGATTTTCAGCACTGACGAATCGCTGGCGGCGGGAGCAACGGAGACCGGTGGAACAACCACGCATGGAATCGTGAGAATCGGCTTGCTCCGTACAGTGCGAATTGTTCGCGCCAGCCGATCACACGCGACAATCACTGCGTCAGGTCGCGCGAGAATCGGCATCATCGCCCGACGTCCGATACGCCCTCGTGGTGTCAGCGTTTCGGGAGCAGTCAGCCCTGACCAGTGCTCGGTGTGAACCCAACGCTTGTTCTTGCCCGGCCGAGCAAACGCAAACAGGAGGATTCCGGTGAGAGCATGCGTGTGGACGACATCTGAGTCTGCAGCAGCAGACCGAACGGCTTTGAGCGCCGAGAACCAGTCACGCAAACGCCACCTATTGAATGGAATCCTAACGGTTGGCACTCCGCGAACATCAGTTGCACCACTGCGTGACTGCGCGTTCGCCTCAGAGTCGAGATGGAGCACACTCACAGCGTGCTCTGCGCTCAAAGCGAGTGCATCCCGCAGTACGAAGATTCCAATTTCAGCGGAGCGGGAAGTTGGGAACCACGGAGTGACCATCAGTACGCGCACCGCATCACGATACCACCGCCAACCACTCCCTCGATTGTGTCGGCGTACCCCGTCGCTCAGCATCAACCGTACGGGCTAGTTTCAGCGTCAAAGCAACTAGACTTGTTGAGTTCGCACGCATATAGCCAAGCAGACAAAAGGACCTAATTTCGTGAAGATCGCCGTCGTTGCCCTCGGTAAGATCGGCCTCCCCTTGGCCGTTCAATTCGCCTCGAAGGGTCACGAAGTTGTTGGTATCGATATCAACGCCGAGTTCGTCGACCTCATCAACAAGGGCATTGAGCCGTTCCCTGGCGAAGCGCACCTGCAAGAGAAGTTGAGTGAGCTGGTTCCCGCCGGAAAGCTGCGCGCAACCACTGACTACGCCGACGCGATTCCCGGTGCCGATGCTGTTGTGCTTGTCGTGCCGCTGTTTGTCGACAAAGATGCCAAGCCAGACTTCGGATGGATGGATGTCGCCACCCGCTCGCTCGGTGAGCACCTCACCGCAGGAACCCTCGTCTCTTACGAAACCACGCTGCCCGTCGGCACCACCCGCAACCGCTGGAAACCGCTGCTCGAAGAGGTTTCCGGCCTCACCGAAGGCAAAGACTTCCACCTCGTCTTCTCCCCCGAACGCGTGCTCACCGGTCGCGTATTCGAAGATCTCCGCAAGTACCCGAAGCTCGTTGGCGGCTTGTCGGATGAGGGTGCCAAGCAGGCTACCGACTTCTACAACGCGGTGCTCGACTTCGACGAGCGCCCCGACTTGGCTCGCGAAAACGGCGTCTGGGATCTCGGGTCGGCTGAAGCATCCGAACTCGCCAAGCTGGCAGAAACCACCTACCGCGACGTCAACATTGGCCTCGCCAACCAGTTCGCACGTTTTGCTGGCAAAAACGGCATCGATGTCTACGCCGTAATCCAGGCCACTAACTCTCAGCCATTCAGCCACATTCACCAGCCAGGCATTGCCGTTGGTGGTCACTGCATCCCCGTCTACCCTCGCCTGTATCTGTGGAACGACCCTGACGCCACCATCGTGCGCGCTGCACGCGAAGCCAACGCAGGCATGCCCGAGTACACCATCGGCCTCCTCGAAGGCGCTCACGGCGACCTGACCGGAGCTCGAATCGTCGTTCTGGGTGCCGCGTACCGCGGTGAAGTAAAGGAGACTGCATTCTCGGGCGTCTTTGCCGCTGTGGATGCACTTTCCTCTCGTGGAGCTACCGTGCTCGTACACGACCCGCTCTACACCGATGACGAGCTCACGAAGCTCGGGTTCACGCCCTACCATTACGGCGAGCCGATCGACGCGGCGGTAGTGCAGGCCGACCATCAGGAATACCGCTCACTAAACGCAGAGCAATTGCCCGGCATCCGTACCTTCGTTGACGGACGCCGCGTGAGTAGCGCCGAACAGTGGCCCGGAGTTACGTACCGCGTTATCGGGAAGCCGACTGCATAGCTTTTTCGTCGACGCCTATCTCGGGTGCCGGAGCAGCCGAGTTCGACATTTCGCGCGCCAAGATCGCGACCATTCCGGCGAATGCGAGCGAGCCGACGCCCCACACCACCATTGGCGCGGGAATTCCGGACCAAAACCATTCCGCACCCGCGTTAAGATTCCATCCAGGAACATCATTTCCGGTAACGTAACGCCGAATATTCATGTGTAGCGCAACCAAATACGCCCCACTGAGAGCAATGACAACGGCGACAGACTGAATTCGCCCCAGGGTGAATCGCTTTCGGCCAGCGTGAAGCGCCAGAAGTCCCCCAAGTAGAACAATAAGCGGCAGTATGTAGCGCGGCTGTACCTGCTCGCCGACCTTGTCGCCACCCGCCGTCAGCACGTAGGTAGGAAGAGCCCAGAGCACAAACGCTACGCCGGCAACCACAAATGCTTTGCGTCCATCAAGTACTGCAATCCCCGTGAACCCCACTGAGACGAACACCGCTAGGGCCAGCACCAAGACGAGTGCCGGCATCGCAGTGTCGATCCATCCCAAGCCCCAGCCCCCAAAAACGCCAGTCCACAATGACGGAACATTGAGAATGTTGTACGCGAGCAGACCAAAACCTGACAAATTATCGATGGTTTCCGCAGTGTTCGGGCCCCCTGCTGAGGCGTTTGAACTACCCGCGAATCCTGTAATGCCACTAGAAGTCTGACGCGACGTGAGAAAGAAAAAAGCACTCACGAAGAGCATGGCCACTGGCAGTGCTGAACGCACGACAAATTGGCGGGAACGTTCAAACGCGAGGACCCCGACCACACCAATCGCTCCAGCGACGTAAAGCGCTGAGTCACCACGGGAACCAGCAGCCATAAATACTGCAAGCGCAAAAAGAGCCCCGAGCGCAATAGTCTTTCCGCGGTCCGTCGTTTCGTAATAGCCCAGGAGCGCGAGCCACGCGGTGCCAACGCCCGCGATCGCCCAGCCACTGGGGTTGTTCGACGCTATCAAGAAAAGCCCGAGCGGCATCGTCGTGATTAGCCAGCCCCACACAAGTGCGGGGCGTCGCCAAACAGGAAGCAACATAAACAGAGCTGTGGTTATCCCGACGAAGAGCACGATGTTGAATAACCGCATGAGCATGACGGAAATCAGAATATTCTCCCCCACGAATACACTCATCACCGAGTAATACAGGGGCGGGTATGCCCCGACAAAATTGCCGCGGGAGGTTTCAACTAGTGCGTCGGTTTCGAAATCGAGATCTTCTTGGCACACTGCGCTCGAGATCGAGCGCTGGGCATAGCAGGGAGACTTGAGTACTGCTTTGGGCACTAGGCGTGACTTTTCAGCGGAACCAGACTGGCAATAGGCGGCATCGCCCGTTGAACACCAAATACTCACCAAGTGGTAGTCATCATCGGGTGATGATCCCATTGGTGACGCGAAGGCCCATGCCGATAGCGCGATGAGCGCCAGCACAGGAGCAAGCGCGATGAGACGAAGGCGTTTGTAAGAGGGAGTGCGCGCGGACGCGGAAGACGATTGTGTGCGGCCGGGTAGCATTCGTACAGGCTATCTCAGAGAGCTCGAACGTGGTCGGAGGCCCCAGCATGCACTTCGGGCCCAATGTCGGCAGTGGTCCGGCACCGCGGCAAGAGAACGGCAAGCGCGGCCGCGAAGCACAGCGAACCAACAATCCAGACAATGTTCGGAGTGATCAGAAGTGCCCACCACCATTCGCGCCCCGCGTCAAGATTGGCGTTCAGAGCGTCAATGCCGGTCACATACCTGCGAATATTGAGGTGGAGCGCAATGAATTGTGCACCCGAGAGCGCTGCAACAACCAACCACACCTGCGCGCGCGACAAGCGAATGACCTGATCACGTTGAGTGAAAAACAGTGAGCCAATAAATACGACGATCAGCGGCAGCAGATATCGGGGCTGAAAATCTTCACCCACGTCTTTTCCCGCAAGCACCAACAACGTCACGGGTACGGCGGCGAGAGCAGTCGCTCCCAAGACCATGACTATTGATTTCAACAACGACGATGCCCGGGCTGCGGCGAAACCAACACCAATAAGGGCGGCGAGCGCGCTAGCCCACACAATCGACGGCATCGAGGTGTCGAGCCAGCCGAGCCCCCACGACCGGCCAAATATTCCAGTCCAGATAGAGGGGACCTCAGTGAGATTATATGCGATCCGGGGAATGAGCACGCCAAGTGTCAATTGCTCGTCAAGACCACCGGTGACGACATCCGCTGAGCGTGACGAACGAAATAGCAACGCACAAATTATGAAGCCCGCAACGGGCAGCAGCGACGACAGCCAGTAACGTCGCGTGTTCTTGAATCCGAGAACTGCCGCTGCGAAGACGGCGAGTACGAAGAAGATCGTGGCATCACTGCGAGAACCGGATGCCATCACTGCAGTGAGCAGGAATACCGCACCCAGCCCAATCCGTCTTCTGCCGTATGCCTCGTAGAAGCCGAGCAGGGCCAACCAGCCGTAGCCGACTCCCATGAGAGCCCATGCACTCGGGTTGTTCGACGACAACACGAACAACCCAAGCGGAACTGTCGTCAGCGCCCACTGCCACACCAATATTTGGCGCCGATTCGCTGGCAAGAGAAGATACAGCGCGACGCCGAGACCAACGAACAGCGCAATATTGACGAGGCGCATCACGAGCACCGAGGCATGGACATCAGGCCCCACGAACAGGCTCATGGTGCCGTAATAAACCACGGGGTACCCGCCGGCGAAGTTGCCTCGCTCGGTCTCTTCCGTGGCACCAGCGGTGAAGTCAATACTGTTCTGGCATTTCGCACTCTTGTCGGCATCAAAAGCAAAGCATGCAGGATCCGCGATGGCTGGAGGCACAAGCCTCGTACCGGGGTCGCCGCTGGGCGCACAGTAGTCGCTATCGCCGGTCGCACACCAAATGCTGGTCAGATGAAAGTCATCGTCGGGGCTGGAACCGACGGGTGATGAGAGGGCCCACGCAGCGAGTGCGGCGAACACCAGAAATGGAGCCACGAGCAGTCCGATTCGACGGCCTGAGCGCGACAGAACGGAGCGCACGCCAGTCAACATCGGACAAAGCTAACGTGAACAAACCTAAAGATTGCTGTGAACACGGATTAGCGCCCCAGTCTCGTAAATACTTTGCCCAGCGTGGCTTTTACTCCGGTGTACCGGAGGTGATGCCAGGCCATCCGCAGATCGTGCTGCACACCGTATGGCTTGCGCACCCTACCGCCAATGGTGATCCCACGTCGACGAGTCGCCGCATGATCGGCGGCGTGCTGAGGATGAGCAACAAAGTTCACGAGCGGGGCGAGCGTGCGCTCCCAATAGAAGTCCTGGCGCACGCGTGCAAGATTGACCGCACACTCCGCGATGAAGGCCTCATCGTAGAGCACCCGATCGAGGGCTGCGGTGAGAGCGTCGACGTCTTGCGCGGGCACAACAACACCAAGGCCCTCAGTTTCGACGAGGTCAGCAAAGCTGTCTCCCTCGGTAACCACCATGGGCAGCCCGGCCCACAGGTAGTCGAGAATGCGGGTGCGGAACGAGAAGGTGGTCTCAATATGCGACATGTGGGTACTGACGCCAGCATCCGCTTCAGTCAGATAGTTCTGGCGATCGGCGTAGTCGACCCACTCTTCGTTGAAGAAGACTGATGAGTTGAGGGCGCCAAGTTCGCTCGCGAGGTCGTGCGATTCACGCACAATTCCCATCTGGTCGACCCCCGGATGCCGGGTGCCCAAGAAGTAGAGCTTGGCCGTCGCGCGAGTCTGCGAAAGCTTTGCTACGGCACGAATAAGCGTCTTGGGGTCGAACCAGCTGTAAACACCGCCACCCCAGATCATGAGTTTGTCGTTCGCGTCGATGCCGGGCAGTACACCTTTGAGGGTGTTGCGGGTGTGCTCAGGAGGCGTGCCCTCGAGCCCGAACGGCACAACGCTCAGCAGCCCCTCGAGGTGCGGGTCGTTCTCATACGTTGCGGGATTGATGCGCCCCAAGGCGGCAAGCTGCCCGAAGTAGAACAGTCGTTGGCGTTCAGAGGCACACATGAAGAAATCACCGAGCGCGAGCTGTTCGTTCAGAACCTCGGTCGCGGTCGTGACGCGCAGCTCCCAGGTGGCACGGGCCAACTCACGGCCCTGCTCCAACATTTCGAGGTGCATCGGGTCATAGATGTCGACAACGGTGATCTTCTCCGTCGTGCGCAGTACCCCAAACTGACGCATCGCGTGGCCTTGAAACACGATCACGTCGGCCCACTGCTCAAGTTTCGCGAAAACGTCATTCTCTCCCGGAGTCACGAGCGTGAGCTCGAACGGGGCATCAACTTTCTGCAGTTTGGTCGTCGTTATCAACGTGACGTCATTACCTGCCTCAGCGAGCGCGAGCGACATGTTCCACGATCGAATAGCGGGTCCAGCCATCCGCGGCCCAATCGGGTCGCCAGTGATGATCAGTACCCGAGTCACCGTGTTGCCGCCAGCAACCCAACGAGGTATTCGCCATAGCCACTCTTGACGAGGGGTGCTGCGAGGGCGGCAAGCTGGTCATCCGTAATCCAGCCAGCACGCCACGCGATCTCTTCGATGCAGCCGATCTTGAAGCCCTGGCGGTCTTCGATTACGCGCACGAATTCGGTGGCCTGAACCATGGATTCGAACGTTCCCGTATCGAGCCATGCCGTTCCACGATCAAGCACGTCGACTTGCAGGTCACCTCGGTCAAGATAGTGCTCGTTGATCGTCGATATCTCGAGTTCTCCCCGAGCGCTTGGCGTGATCGACTTAGCAATCTCGATGACCGAATTGTCATAGAAGTAGAGGCCGGGAACCGCATAGTTACTCTTCGGCTCGAGCGGCTTTTCTTCGATCGACTGGGCGATGAAGTTCTCGTCGAACTCCACGACACCATAGGAGCGAGGATTGCGAACGTGGTACGCAAAAATTAGGGCGCCATCGACATCGTTGTGTTTGCGCAGATTCGAGCCGAGCCCAACACCGTGGAAAATGTTATCTCCAAGCACGAGCGCAACCTTCTCGTCTCCGATGAACTCTTCACCGATGATGAAGGCTTGCGCGAGCCCATCCGGTGATGGCTGCACAGCGTACGTCAGCTCGATGCCGAGATCGCTGCCATCGCCAAGCAGTCGTTGAAACTGCGGTTGATCATCCGGTGTCGTGATAATCAGGATCTCGCGGATGCCAGCACTCATCAGAGTCGACAGGGGGTAGTAGACCATCGGCTTGTCGTAGATGGGCATGAGCTGCTTGGAGATGCCTTTGGTGATGGGCCACAGTCGGGTTCCACTGCCGCCAGCAAGAATTATTCCGCGCATCAGTTGCGTTCCTTTCGGTTCGCCTCGTAGTACTCCTTCACCGCAGCGTACGACGGCAGCGAACCGTCGGCTACGCGCTGGGCGAGAGTGGGCGCTTCTTTGTCTTTGGGAGAGAGTACGAGGTCTCCAAGTTCGGGCGGAAAGACGAGCCCGATCTCGGGGTCGAGCACGTTGATGTCGTGCTCGGCATTCGGTTTGTAAACGTCGCTCACCAGATAGGTGAGGGTTGCATCGTCGGTGAGCGCGATGAAGGCGTGGCCGAGCCCTTCAGCGACGTAGACAGCACGACGATCAACGGTGTCAAGAATTACCGAATCCCACTGGCCAAAGGTTGGCGACCCCACGCGGATGTCGACGACGAAGTCGATACCGGCACCGTGCGTGACGGTCACATATTTGCCTTGCCCCGGGGGAACATCCGCATAGTGGATGCCCCGCACAACGCCGCGCTGCGAGACGGAGGTGTTGGCCTGCCGAAGATCGAGCGGGTGGCCGATGACCTCTTCGAGTTTGTCGAAGCGGTACCACTCCAAGAAAACGCCGCGGTCGTCGGCGAATTGTTTTGGGGTTATTTCGTAGGAATCGGGCACCGAGAGTTCGCGTATTTGCACAGTCAGAATCCTACCCGGCGAGCCTTAGAAGTCAGGTCAGTGGTGCGGCAAGCCAACTCAGGCTGCGGTAACTCAGTTCAGTGACGAACAGCGTCAGTCAACGGGCTGCAGAATGTCCCGCATCGCGTCGAGCGGGCCGCGACTGTACCGGTGATAGTGGCCAGCGAAGAATGCCCCAGTGACAGGAGCCACTCTTTGCAAGCGCGCCTCCGGCAGGGAGTTGCGCATCCGTTCGTGGTCGAGCTTTGCCAACGCACGGTGCACTTTCTCGTCACTGACTCTGGCGCCAAGCCGCTGGAGTCGATCAACTAAGACACTGGCATTGGGCTCCAGCCGAGCATTGCGGGCGCGACGCGGTTCGAGCATGCGACGAAATTTTCCTGCGAGGCCAAGTTTGGTTGCCCCGATCTGGTTTGCTCCGTGCTGGCGATAGTCGATAGTGGTTTCGTCGATAAAGTCGGTTGAGGCAACTGCGGCGGCAATGATGCCTAACCATTCGTCGTGCACCCAGCCTGCCGGGAACGGCGCCGCATACTCCACGAGAGACCGCCGAAACATTGTGCACGCGCCAGTCACCAGATTGCGGCGCAACAGTACCGAGAACGCATCCCCCGCATGAATGCTCGCGACTTCGCCAGCGCTCACCCCGAGCGCGTGGGCCAAAGTGTGTCCAAGCGACTGTCCCATGCCGTCAACAAGGAGGGCGTCACTGTGGATGAGCGCTACCGAAGGTTGAGCAGCAAACGCGGCAACGAAGCGCTCAAGCCGCGCAGGATGCCACACGTCATCCTGATCGCTCAACGCGATGAGATCGCCAGTACACGCCCGAATCGCCTGCTCAAAGTTTTTGGTGACCCCGAGAGCGGGGTCGTTCTCAAACACGGTGAGCGCGACGTCGGGATAGCGGCCGGCGATCTCGCGGACGCGGGCGATTGTGTCGTCGGTTGAGGCGTCATCCGAGACCACAAGTTGGGTCGGATGGATGGACTGTTCGAGGATGCTCAGCAGCTGTTCCTCGATGTAGGTCGCACCGTTTCGCGTGCACAGCGCCACGGAGATTGGGGGTGTGGGCTCAGGCACGCTCATGTCTCCAGCCTACGGCGGCGAGGGTGCGGCATTGCGCAACCCCAAGCCAACTATCATTGTTGATCTATGCCTGCCGATTCCACCTCCGGGGTTCTCCCCCGCGTCGCCGTGCTGCTAGCGACCCATAATGGCCGCCGCTGGCTCCCTGAGCAGCTCGATAGCGTTCTGTCTCAGTCAGGCGTTGAGGTCGAAGTGTTTGCCCGGGACGACGCCTCAACCGATGGCACAGCCGAGTGGCTTGCCCAGCTCTCGGCGGTGGAACCTCGACTGACAATCATCCCGAGCGATGGTGCTTCCGGTAGTGCGGCAGCCAACTTCTATCGCCTCATTCAGCTCGCACCCGCCGACCGTGACTTTTATGCCTTCTGCGATCAAGACGACATTTGGGTGCCAACAAAACTTGCCTCCCACGTGCGCTTGAGTACTTCGCTCGGCGTTGACGGCGTCTCGTCGAATGTGACGTCGTTCACTGCTAGCGGCGAGCGCAGCCTCGTTCGCAAGGATTTTCCGCAGCGCCGATTCGACTACCTGCTGGAGAGTCCGGGGCCCGGGTCAACGTTCTTGATGTCGAACCGACTTGTGGCACTCGCCCGGGACTATTTGGAGTCCCCCGGCGAAACTGATCCACCGCAATACCACGACTGGTTGTTATACGTACTGGCGCGCGCACACGGCTGGACCTGGCACATCGACTCCGTGCCCACCGTCGAATACCGCCAACACGACGCGAATGTGATGGGAGCCAACGTTGGCGCCCACTCCGCATTCTCGCGATTATCACTCGTGCGAGAGCAGTGGCACCGCAGTCAGGCACGCCTGCTGGTCCGCATCGCACTCAGCGTTGCCCCTGACGAACATCGGCCAGAACTGCTCCGGATGCGCGAGCTCGTCGATCAACGAAACCTGAGTGCCCGGTTGGCACTAGTTCGGCGCGCGTCACAACTCAGACGACGCCCAAGAGATCAGTGGATAATTGCACTATTGATTGGCGCGAGTGTGTGGTGAATGGACAAGGTAGTTATATGAAGATTCTCGTCGTCGGCGGAAGTGGCTTTATCGGCACTCGACTCCTCGAAACCCTCCACGAGCAGGGGCACGAATTCACAAACTTTGATCGGCATATATCAGCGCGCTTTCCGGACCAGTCCATCACCGGAGACGTACGATCCGCCGAAGAGCTGACCGCGGCCAGCGTTGGGCACGACGCGATAATCAATCTGGCGGCGGAACACCGTGACGATGTTTCACCCCTGAGTCTCTACACCGAGGTCAACGTTGGCGGCGCCCACGCTCTCGTTGTTGCGGCCGAGGCCAACGGCATCCAACGCATCGTCTTCACGAGCACTGTCGCCATCTACGGGCTAGATAAGAATAATGCTGCCGAAGATTCAGTGCCCGAACCCTTCAACGAGT
>Ga0307486_1000387_pt1 | contig 41569 bp, 36 predicted proteins | sample CBIW02metaG_FD_203663 | JGI IMG/M metagenome (GOLD analysis project Ga0307486, IMG submission 203663) | Sea-ice brine microbial communities from Beaufort Sea near Barrow, Alaska, United States - CBIW 0.2 | ecosystem: Environmental > Aquatic > Marine > Coastal | place: USA: Alaska | collected... | reverse complement strand
ATTTCTCCAACAACTTGAAGCTTAAAAGAAATCGAATAATCTTTTTGAGTACGCTTTACATACTCAGCATTTACTGATGTTTTCATTACACTAAGGATTTAGTGTATCTCTATTTCAGGACGGGACAGAATTTAAACAAAAAAAAACTCCGAATTTCTTCGGAGTTTTTTTTTGTTTAGCGAACCAGCTTTTTATATTTAATACGCTTCGGAATAAGATCTCCACCAAGGCGTTTTTTCTTGCTTTCTTCATATTCAGAAAAACTTCCTTCAAAGAAGTAAACCTGTGAATCTCCTTCAAAAGCGAGAATGTGGGTACAAATTCTGTCCAAAAACCACCTGTCGTGGGAAATTACCACGGCACATCCGGCGAAATTTTCCAATCCCTCTTCCAATGCCCGCAAGGTATTGACATCCAAATCGTTGGTGGGCTCATCCAGCAAAAGAACGTTTCCTTCTTCTTTTAATGTCATTGCAAGATGCAGACGATTTCGTTCCCCACCGGAAAGCATGCTTACCTTTTTGTTCTGTTCACTTCCGCCGAAATTAAACCGACTTAAATAAGCCCTGGAATTAACTTGCTTCCCTCCCATATTGATCAATTCCTGACCATCACTAAAATTCTGCCAGATGGATTTTTCAGAATCTATATTTGAATGCGCCTGATCTACATAAGCAATTTTAACCGTTTCACCCACTTTAAAATTGCCTTGATCGGGTTCAACTTCTCCCATGATCATTTTAAATATCGTAGTTTTTCCCGCGCCATTTGGCCCAATTACACCTACAATTCCTGCTTGGGGAAGATTAAAATTAAGATTTTCATAAAGCAATTTTTCACCAAAAGCCTTGCTCACACTTTGGGCTTCAATTACGTTGGTTCCAAGTCGGGGTCCATTGGGAATATATATTTCCAACTTTTCATCTAATTGTTTCTGATCCTGGCTCAGGAGCTTATCATAATTATTTAAACGTGCCTTTTGCTTTGATTGTCTTCCTTTAGGAGATAAACGTGCCCATTCAAGTTCGCGTTCAAGGGTTTTTTGATGTTTGCTCGCCTGCTTTTGTTCCTGTGCCATCCGTTTGGATTTCTGATCTAACCAGGACGAATAATTCCCTTTCCAGGGAATTCCTTCCCCACGGTCAAGTTCAAGGATCCAGCCTGCAACATTATCCAGAAAATACCTGTCGTGAGTTACCGCGATCACGGTTCCTTTATATTCAGACAAGTGATGTTCCAACCAGTGAACAGATTCGGCATCCAGGTGGTTTGTAGGTTCATCCAACAACAAAATATCCGGCTCTTGCAATAAAAGTCGACATAAGGCAACCCTGCGCCTTTCCCCTCCAGAAAGCACTCCAATTTTCCTATCAGGTTCCGGGGTTCGCAATGCATCCATCGCGATTTCCAGTTTGGTGTCCAGTTCCCAGGCATTGCTCGCATCAATTTGATCCTGAAGCTTGGCCTGTCGGTCCATTAATTTCTCCATTCTCTCAGCATCTTCGTACACTTCGGGAAGCCCAAAACTATCATTGATTTTATTGTATTCATCCAGAATAGCAACTGTTTCTGCAACTCCTTCTTTTACAATTTCCAAGACAGTCTTGTCATCGTCCAATTGAGGATCCTGTTCTAAAAGACCTACCGTATATCCGGGAGAAAACACCACGTCCCCCTGATAATTTTTCTCTTTATCCGCTATAATATTGAGCAATGTGGATTTACCCGATCCGTTGAGTCCAAGGATACCTATTTTGGCTCCATAAAAGAAGCTCAAATAAATATTCTTAAGAACCGGTACATTTGCCCCCGGATAGGATTTTGTCAATCCGGACATTGAAAAAATCACCTTCTTATCGTCTGCCATTTCTATTGATTTTTTTGTGAATTAAATTTTATTATGTTGTAAAATTTGACTTTAGTTTAAAAATATTTTTTTTACAATACTCACTAATATTCCTTTTTAAGTATCTAAGTATTGTCAATACTTCTTATTTTCTATGCAAAGATCATAATTTTAGAAGTGATTTTAGCATAGGTTGCTCGATTTTTTAAACCGAATGCAAGCCAAGATGCCTTAAAATAATCAGTAATTGGCCGTTATGATAAGCAGTGTGTTCAATAACAATCAAAATTTCCCGTAATAAGGAATGCTTGGTGCCGGGACGCACAGGTTTCATTAAATCGTTTTCCGGATTCAATAAAAACACAGAAAGTTCTTTTCTGTTATCAAAATAAGCTTGTTGCAATTCAAGCCATTCTGCTTCGGTATCAGGCGCTTTTTTTTCAGGCCAGTAATCTTTTGGCCATTTGAACTCTTTATAATTTTCTGAAGTGCTATAAATCAAAATATCCCGTTGGGTGAACCATATATGATAGAAAAGTTCGTAAAAAGAATAGGGCAAATTATTCGGCCGTTCTCCGAGTTTTTCAAATTTCATTTCCTTAAGCATTACCTCTACTGTCATAAAGGCTTCTCCGCCTTCCAAATGCTTTGCTAATTCATTCCTGATTTCCATAGGTTCTTTCATTTTTAAACCCTTCCTTTTAATGCATTAAACGCCCAGGACATTACAAAAAAACCAATGCCAACGGTAGAAAATCCTATGGCGTAATCGGGGTATTTAAGTACTCCCAACAAGACCAACGCAATTCCTATTAACAGCAAAAAAAACGATGCCCAGGCAAAAATGCTGTTTTTATTTAATCCCATATGAATGTTCTTTTTTATGGCGCATGAACCGGGCTTTCCGCTATATTCCCTTCCGTTTCACTTCAGGGAGATGCCGCTGCAATCCCTTGCGCAAGATTTGGGACAAATATCGAATTATTTATTGATTTATTTCCTGTAGAAAATTATCTCGATTTTGTATTTTAGCCAAGATACAAAAGCCTGCGAAAAACCGCTTGGTTATTCTAATCGATATTTATAAAAAAAAGTTAATAATTTAAGGAAACCAATAATATTGTAAGTATGGATATTAACTTCAATAAAAATGAAGATCATAACAAACTTTTAGTTTCTTCACTCAACCATAAATTCGCAAAAATCAAACTTGGAGGGGGAGAAAAACGCATAGAAAAACAACATTCCCAAGGCAAAATGACGGCAAGGGAACGTATAGACTTTTTGTTGGATGATGCAGATAAAGCTATTGAAATTGGTGCTTTTGTCGGGGACCAAATGTACAAGGAACATGGCGGTTGCCCTAGTGGAGGTGTAATTGTAAAAATAGGTCACGTTTCCGGAAAACAATGTATTGTCGTAGCAAACGACGCAACGGTAAAAGCCGGTGCTTGGTTTCCAATCACTGCAAAAAAGAATTTGCGGGCACAGGAAATTTCCATGGAAAACAGGTTGCCAATTATCTACCTGGTAGATAGTGCAGGGGTTTACTTACCACTTCAGGACGAGATCTTTCCAGACAAGGAACACTTCGGAAGGATCTTTAGAAATAACGCCGTGATGAGCAGCATGGGGATTACGCAAATCTCAGCCGTGATGGGTAGTTGCGTTGCAGGGGGAGCTTATTTGCCAATTATGAGCGATGAAGCTTTGATCGTGGAAAACACCGGCAGTATTTTTCTTGCAGGAAGTTATCTGGTAAAAGCAGCCATCGGTGAATCTGTTGATAATGAAACTTTGGGCGGCGCGACCACACATTGTGAAATTAGCGGGGTAACCGATTATAAGGCAAAAAACGATAAAGATGCCTTGGAAACCATTAAAAATATTATTGATAAGATCGGGGATTTTGACAAGGCGGGATTTAACCGAAAGGATGCTAAAAAACCTAAGAAAAATCCTGAGGAAATATATGGGATCCTTCCCAAAAAGCGCACCGATCAATATGATATGAGGGAAATCATCCTTCGATTGATCGATGATTCTGAATTTGAAGAATATAAGGAAGGTTATGGTCAAACCATCATTACCGGTTATGCGCGAATAGATGGTTGGGCTGTGGGAATAGTCGCCAATCAACGCAAAATTGTCAAAACCAAAAAAGGCGAAATGCAGTTTGGAGGCGTGATCTATTCCGATTCAGCAGATAAAGCCACGCGGTTTATCGCCAATTGTAACCAAAAGAAAATTCCTTTGGTATTTTTACAGGATGTTACCGGTTTTATGGTAGGAAGTAAAAGTGAACAGGGAGGAATTATAAAAGACGGTGCTAAAATGGTGAGTGCAGTGAGCAACTCGGTGGTGCCAAAATTCACAATAATTATTGGCAATTCTTATGGTGCCGGAAATTATGCGATGTGCGGAAAAGCCTATGACCCGAGATTAATAGTCGCCTGGCCCAGTGCCGAATTGGCCGTAATGGGTGGAACACAGGCTGCCAAAGTTCTTGCGCAAATTGAAACAGCTTCGATGGCGAAAAAAGGGGAACAGGTAGATGCCGAAAAGGAAAAAGAAGTTTTCGACAAAATCAAAGCCCGGTTTGATGACCAAACTTCACCTTATTATGCTGCTGCCAGGTTATGGACAGATGCAATTATAAGTCCGTTGGAAACCCGAAATTGGATCTCCACCGGAATTGAAGCCGCTAACCACTCCCCTATTACAAAAGATTTTAATTTAGGAGTAATTCAAACCTGATATTTATGACAAATTTTCAAAAATGCTTAGGCGTTTTAATTATTCATATTTCACTGGTAATAAACCCGGTTTTTGGACAAGTAGTAAGCAACCAAAAAGGACCTTACACCCAAGCCGATTCCTTACGGGGTTCTCTCAGGGCAGAAAGGGCGTATGATGTGTTGAAATATCACCTTCAGGTAAAAGTAGTTCCTGAAGAAAAATACATCTCGGGTTTCAACATGATCAGCTTTAAACCTGAAAAGGATTTACCAGTTATGCAAATCGATTTGTTCGAAAATATGAAAGTCGATTCCATTATATATCAGAACAAATCTTTAAAATACGAACGGAAATTTAATGCCGTTTTTGTAAATTTTGAAGAAGCCTTAAAAAAAGATCAAATTGATTCTATCCAATTTTATTATTCCGGTAACCCGATTGTGGCTGCAAATGCCCCTTGGGATGGCGGATTCGTCTTTACTGAGGACGAAGATGGAAACCCCTGGATTGCGGTTGCTGTTCAAGGAACTGGTGCCAGTTTATGGTATCCCAATAAAGACCATCAAAGCGACGAACCAGAAGAAGTTTTGATTGAAATTGAAGTGCCCGATGGACTAATGGATGTTTCCAACGGCCGATTTCTCGGAAAGAAAGACTTAGGAAATGGATATAACAGATGGAGTTGGAATGTTTCTAATCCTATTAATAATTACGATATTGTTTTAAACATTGGTAACTATGTTCATTTTAAAGATTCCTTTCAGGATCTGGATTTAGATTATTATGTACTTCCATACAATCTTGAAAAAGCCAAAAAACAGTTCGAAGAAGTAAAACCTATGATGGCTTGTTTTTACGAAAAATTTGGAGAGTACCCATTTGTTGAAGATGGATACAAACTTGTTGAAACCCCTTATTTGGGAATGGAACACCAAAGTGCGGTTGCCTATGGGAATAAATATATGCAAGGATATTTAGGAAATGATCTGTCCGGAACAGGAATTGGATTAAAATGGGATTTCATAATTATTCACGAATCGGGACACGAATGGTTTGGAAACAGCATTACAGCCAAGGACATAGCCGATATGTGGATTCATGAAGGCTTTACTGCATATTCCGAGGCGGTTTATATCGAATGCCGCTGGGGTAAAGAAGAAGCTTTGGAATACCTAAAAGGGGTTCGGAAGGGAATTGGAAATCAAGAACCTATAATTGGGGATTATGGGGTTAATAAGGAAGGTTCCGGAGATATGTATTACAAGGGATCCAGTTTACTAAACACAATCAGAAGTATTTACAACGACGATGCTTTATGGTGGAAAACCTTAAAAGATTATGCTGAAACCTATAAACATCAAATAATAAATACACAAACGGTTGAAACGTTTTTTAATAAGCCAATTGATCTTGATCTGCAGCCTATATTCGACCAATATTTAAGGCATTCAAATCTGCCTGAACTCCAATTAAAAAAGCATGGCAATAAGATTTTATATCGTTTCAAAACCGATGTCAAAAATTTTAAAATGCCCTTAGATGTTTTAATTTTAGGCAAAGAATCCAGGTTGCTTGTAACGAATGATTGGAAAACAATTATGGTCCCGATAAAAAATATTGAAGATGTTAAGGTGAAAGAAAAATATTTTTATATTAAAACCAGCATTTTGAAATAAAAATCTGAAAAATTAAATTAATCTAAAATCAGTTTTTATAATTGATTTTAGATTAATTCGAATCCTTATCTCAAGATTAGTTGTGCTTTTATTTAACTCTGCCCTTCACTGTATTATCCCGATGAACTTTACCGCTATGTGTTTCTTCAAATTTTTGAACTAAATATATTTTTTTGGGAATTTCAAATTTGTTTAAAGATTTAAGCGAATGTACTTTTTGCTGAAGCTCTTCAAGCAGTTCCTCAGAAAAATCAGCTTCGACAAATAAAACCAATTTTTCGCCCAAAGAATCATCCTGAAAACCGGTAACAAAAAATCTATGATCAATTACCTTGCTTAGCTTGCGCTCGATTTCTTCTGGAAACAATTTAATTCCTCCGGAATTGATTATGTTATCAATCCTTCCTTTCCAAATAAATTTTTTATAGGTTATTATTTCTACAACATCATTGGTAACAATGTTTCCGTCAGCAATCTGCGGAGCTTTAATTACCAGGCAACCCCTTTCATCCTGAGAGATATTAACATTGGGAAACACTTTAAATGGAATCGGTCTTTTCTTTGATTTCTTCGGATTTATTCGTCTGGCAGCTATATGAGAAACGGTTTCGGTCATTCCAAAAGATTCGTAAACTTTTGTTTTAAGTTCCCTGACCATTAGTTGCAGTTTTGGTGAAACCGATCCTCCACCAACAAGTAATTTTTTTATCAAATGTAATCTGTCAAGGGAATTATCCAGTTGAAATGGCGTCATAGCACAAAAATCGTAAGTCTTAAAAACCTGATTTAATGGTGTTGAAGAAGGCGGAACCATGTCGAGCTCCCATCCAAGTACCATTGCCCGTATCACCATCATCTTTCCTGCGATATAACTTGCAGGAAGACACATTAAGGCCGTTGTATGTTCCGGCAAATTAAAAAATTTACCAGTTGCAAGAGCCGAATTAATCATATGCTCCTTTTTTATCCTTATTTTCTTTGGTTTCCCTGTTGAACCGGAGGTTTGTACTTCCAGATAAGCCAAAGGTTTCATCCAATCCAGAATAAAATCTCCAATTTCTCCTTTATATGGTTCTTCTTCTTTTATGAAATTATAGGCAACACGACTTAGATCTGAATTTGTTAGGTGGATTTTGTTTAGCTTAAAATCTGGGTGTGTTTCCGGAACATTAAATTTTAAATTCATTTTATTTAAATAAAACTCGTTTTTCACTATAATTCTTAAATTTAACAAAATGCCCCAGAAATTTTATAGTACTTCGGAAGATTTTAACATTTCAGGCTTTTCCACTTTTCCAAAGAGACGGTTTCTCCAATCTTTCCATTCATATTTTTTTGCCATAATAAAAAGTAATATGGGATAAACAACCATTACCGGAATTAGCACATCCCAACCTGCTGAAGGTTCTGATATATCTTTTAAAATAGAATTTGTTTGAAACGCAGTCCAGTCTGCTGTTACCAAAACTGCGGAAATAAGATTATTCCCAGCATGAAAACCTAGTGCCAGTTCCATTCCATCGTCCATCAGGGTCATTATTCCTAGCAAAAACCCAGTCCCTATATAATAAAACATAATAATATAACCAAGTTTGGTGACTTCAGGGTTAAAAATGTGAAGGCCTCCAAAAACCAAGGATGTAATTATTAGCGGTGACCATCGGTTTTTAAAAAGTGTTCCAATTCCTTGCATTAAATATCCCCGAAATAAATATTCTTCAAAACTGGTTTGCAAAGGGAGCATTATTACCGCAATTACCAGCATGATAAAAAATGGCTCTGGTTGAAAATTCATTATGTAATCCTGTGGGTTTGAATAATAATCAAAAAGCGTAGGAACAATAGCAAAAATAGCCACCAAACCAAAGGCGAAAAAGAACCTTCCCCAATCTATTTTTTTTCTGGAAGTAGTTAGTGTCTTTAAAGGCTGCCTGTGTAAAACTTTGACAACTAGAAATAAACCTCCAAGGCCTGCTGCGTATGATAATAAAATTAAAAACAAGGATAGGTTCGAATCCAGCAGTTGGAGCATTTCATTCTGGGTTATATTTACTATCTCGTAACCACCCTCCATAAAAATAGCTATCCCAAGAGGAAATTGCCCTACGATTACTGCAATTATTATGATTAAGACCCCGACAAGGTATCTCCAGAAATCATATTTAAATTTAAAAACTTGTTGAATAAACATAGGGATTTTTTATAAAGTGAAATTCCACGAAATTTCGGGATTGTATTTAATTTTTCCTTTTTCTACTTGCAATGGACTCTCAAAATTATTCGTATAAAGTCCGCCGGTACCCAAACCCTGGGGCATTTGTGAATTTTTGGTAAAGGTCCATTGACTTATTGCATTCAATCCCACGTTGCTTTCCAAGGCACTTGTGACCCACCATTCAATATTGAGTTTTTCGGCCAGGTCCAACCATTGCTGAGTTCCACGATAACCTCCAATTAAACTTGGCTTAAATATCAGAAATTGCGGCCTGATTATTTGTAGCATTTCCTGCTTTTTAGTTACAGAAGTCAATCCTATTAATTCTTCATCTAAAGCAATGGGAATTGGAGTTTTGCTACATAACTGAGCCATTGCATCAAATTGTCCCTGTTTAATTGGCTGCTCTATACTATGAATTTCATATTTGCTGAGCTGTTTCAACTTTTCCAAGGCTTCAGCCGGAGCAAAAGCCCCGTTAGCATCAACTCTTAACTCAATTTCTGGTGAAGAAAACTCTGTGCGGATATATTTTAGCAGATCCAATTCAGAATTAAAATCTAATGCACCTATTTTCAGCTTGATACATTTAAAACCTGCATCTATTTTATCCGAAATTTGGCTTTTCATAAAGGATTTCTCACCCATCCATACCAATCCATTAATTGGGATTGCAGCTTTCCCCTTGGTGAAATCGGAAGGGAAAAGGATAAAAGGATCCTGAGCTTCCAGAGATTTAAAAGCTATTTCCACTCCAAATTGAATGGAAGGAAACTCCATGAGCTCTTCACAAAGTAGATCGGGCTCCAAATTAATGTTTTCGCAAACCCAATTTAATTTCTCTTCATAATCCGGCCTATCGTCTATGCTCAGGGAGCGTAAAATTCCACATTCCCCTATTCCGGTTTTGCCTTCATTTTCTAATATCAAAAACCAGGATTCTTTTGTAATAAGAACGCCCCGGGATGTTCCGCTGGGGCGTTTAAAATTTAAAATATACTTCTTGTAAGTAGCGCGCATAATTGTAAGTATCCACTTTCCCTAAGTTTAAAACCAAGGAAAAGTTAATTATAATTCGATGCTTTCCCCTATTTCAAGCAGCATTAAATCCTTTCCTTTTTCATAAAATTTGCGCTTGGCTTCCTCGTGGTCAATTTCAATATATCCGAAGGTATCGAAATGGCACCCGATTATCTTGTCACAAGCTACAAAATCACTTGCCCTGATGGCATCTTCAATTCCCATTGTAAAATTATCACCAATCGGCAAAATTGCCAGGTCAAGGTTTATGCTTTCGGGAATCAGTTTCATATCCATATTTAACGCAGTATCTCCAGCGATGTAAATATTCTTATGTTCACTTTCAATCACAAAGCCGCCAGGATTCCCCCCGTAATCTCCATTGGCAAATGAGCTGGAGTGAATAGCATTTACAAATTTTAGTCTGCCAAATTCAAAGTCCCAACTTCCACCGTGGTTCATCGGGTGAATCTCACAACCTTTTGCTTCATAATGACTAGCGATCTCAAAATTGCTGACAATTATTGCTCCCGTATTTTTTGCTATTTCTTCTGCATCTAAAACATGATCCTGATGCGCATGGGTAAGGAGAATATAGTCGGCTTTTAAATCTTTAATGTCGATTTTATCTTTTGAAAGTTTGTTTTCTGTAATAAATGGATCGATTATTATATGAAGTTCCCCAATTTGAATTCCGAATGAACTATGTCCGTAAAAAGTAATTTTCATCTGTAGATATTTATTGTTTTTTAAAGGTCATAACTTATCCCAACAAGTTGGTATTTAAAATAGAATATTCATAAAAATAAGAAATGAATAAAGAACAAAGTGGTTTATTCATTTCTTATTTTAGACTGAAGATTTCTTTTTCAGAAAAGAATTCCCAAACCGAACAATCCAGAGATAAAAAAAGTAGTGAGAGCTAAAATCTTTAATTCAGGATCTAATAGCCTGGGATCTTCATTTTGAACAACTCTCTTTAAATGCAGAAGAAGTGGGATAAATGCTAAAACATAGATGAAGTCGTTAAAATCCTTGGCAGTTAATACTGAGAATATAATTAAACACATTATAGCGGCTAAGATTAAGGCATAATGATAGTTTTTTGCCCTTTTCTCACCAATTTTAACCACAAGTGTATTTTTCCCTGCTATTTCATCAGAAAGCCGATCGCGCATATTATTTAAATTTAAAACCCCTGCGCTCAAAAATCCAACTGAACAGGCAGGCAATAAAACCATCCAATTAAGTTGTTGAGTATATAAAAAATAAGAGCCATAAACGGCTACCAGACCAAAAAACATAAATACAAAAATATCCCCTAAACCACGATATCCGTATGCACTACTTCCAACTGTGTATTTAATGGCAGCTGCAATGGCGGCAACTCCAAGGACAAAAAATAAGATTGCAAAATAAAAATTCTCACTTCCAAAAGCGGTATAAATAAGGAGGATTGCCATTAAAAGCGTGGCGGCGGCGGTAGTGATAATTCCTTGTTTCATTCCTGTTGGAGAGATCAAACCACTTTGCAGTGCCCTTGCCGGGCCTACCCTATTTTCATTATCGGTTCCTTTCATTCCATCACCATAATCATTGGCGAAATTGGATAAAATTTGAAGTCCTAAAGTTGTGCCAAGCGCAAGGCTAAAAACAGCAATATTAAAATACCCCTGAGCCGCTGCAAGTAATGTCCCCACAAGGATTCCTGAAATTGACAATGGCAGAGTCCTCAATCTTGCTGCATTCACCCAAGTGCTAAATTTTCCCATTTAATACATTATTTTCACAACCAATTCTTTAAGTAAATCACCCTGCGGCACATTGGCAGCTCCCACTCCTTTTCCTTTCATATCTGCTTCTCTTAAAAGACTAATTATCTGACTCACCTTTTTCATGGGATAATTCCCGGCACCCACAACAAAATCGCTGACAAAGTAAGGATTTACTTTTAACATTTTCGCTACATTCCCTTTAGATTTGTCAGCAAGGCCGTGATATTGGAGAATTTGGGAAAAATACCCAAATAGCAGCGCAACTGTAACCACCATTGGGTTGTCTTTAGAATTTTGCGCAAAGTAATTTACAATACGGTGAGCTTTAACAACGTCTCTTGCTCCAATCGCCTTTCGAAATTCAAAATTGTTGAAATCTTTGCTAATTCCAATATTTTCTTCAATTAATTCCGGGGTTATCAGGCTGCCTTTTTGAACAACCAATTGAAGTTTTTGCAATTCATTATCGATCTTACTTAAATCCATCCCCAGAAATTCTACCAGCATTTGAGCTGCAATGGGAGATATACTATAATCCCTGGATTTAAGAGTTTTCTGGATCCATCCCGCGATCTGATTTTCGTACAATCGCTTGCTTTCAAAAACCAATCCCGCTTTGACAACCGCTTTATAAAGTTTTTTTCGCTTGTCTATTTTCTTATATTTATAACAAAAGACCAAAGTTGTCGTAGGCTGCAAATTATCGACATAAACGTCCATTTTTTCAATGGTTCTTGAGAGATCTTGTGCTTCCTTAACAATTATGACCTGGCGTTCGGCCATCATAGGATAGCGTTTGGCATTACTTATTATGTCTTCAACAGTAGTATCCCGTCCATATAAAACCATTTGGTTAAATCCCTTTTCCTCCTCGGGCAACAAGCTACTTTCAATAAAATCAGCAATTTTATCGATGTAATAAGGCTCTTCCCCCATCAAAAAATAAACGGGCTTTACCTCGCCTTTCTTTATCGCGGTAACTATTTGAATTGCTTCTTCCATTCTGGTTTTAAATAATTTATTGGGAATTGGTATAGAAAATAACGGTTTTTAAATTTATCTTTATTCAGAAATCGACTTAGTCTTTTATTGCTTTCAGAAGAGTTTTATCACGGCACAAAGACAAATTTGAAACAGGGAGACATGATTGGCTGCTATCGGTCTTGGTTAAAGCAAGTAGCTTGGAGTTGAGACGCCTTCTTGTCGGATTTATGTTTAGTGGCTTGGTCTCTAAAATATTACTTTTCACTCGAATGCCCTAATTTGCCGTTAACCGATTTTGTAGTGCGTTTTATTTCCGTTTTATTTACAGCTTTCGTTTCTTTTCCCTCCTCAATACTCAGACGAATACTTTCTAAAAGACTATCTCTTTTACCTTGTCTATCTAGCAGAGTTAATTTATCAGTTTTTTTTATTTTTAGAATTTCCTCTTCGTTAATCTCAATTACTGTGGTGTCAAATTTAAAGTTTTCAACAAAAGGATTTAATTCTTTAAAAACTTTCAATTGAGCATTGTCAATACCGTTTTCCTTTGCAATAACCATTAAATTCATGAATGCTTCTGCTTTTTCACAGTCATTTTGAAATTTTTCGAGACTTATTTTACCTGTTATATAATCTCTAATAAAGCCACCTATTCCTTTTAGTAAATTTTCTAAGCTAATGACTACTTGGTTAATTCCAAGTAGTTCTGCGTACCAAGATCCAGTACTTACCTGATTAATTAGTAAAGGTTTTGATTCATTGTCAATTTTATGTATATAGCAAATGAAATTATAAAGGCCTTCAATTTTTTTGAAAATTAAAATAAAGTCTCCAACTAATGGAACATCTTGGTCAGTTCCGATTCTTAAAGGTAGATAATCAATTGGTGATTTTTTTTGAGATTTATTTAATTCCTCTAGAATGTATTCAGCCTTCTCCTTGGCATTATTAATTAATTGAAATATTAAAGAACTATTTTCAATTATGTCATAAACTTGCTTCGACTGCTTTTCGGAATAGGCATCGGTGTGCTTATCAGGAAATTCTTTTAGTAATTTTATCAGCGAATTGTTATCATTATAAGATTTGTCAAATAAGTTTAAATCAGTTATAAATGAGTCAACTAATTCGTAAACCTTATTTGGTCTTTTCTTGCGAACTACTTCAAGTATTTCCTTATTCTTGGAGTTGATTGTGTTTTTCAACCTAGCCATTGCTTGTGATTGAGCGCTAGTATCATTAGAAACGTTTATTATATCTTGAGGGTTTATTATATAGCTATTTCTAAGTTTCTCAATTGAAGAAATTAATTCTATTATTTCTTTGTGCTTTTCAATAATTTTCAAAATTTGTTTTGAATAGAAATAGAAATGATTCATATAATATTATTTTTTACTGGGTTTGAGTTAATGTTCTATATATTTATATATCAGACGTGTCGCATATAACTTATTACTTATAATCACTTTTGTATGGCATGTTGCTTTATTCACTCCCAAATGTATCGGTTTCAAAAAGAACATCCAAGGGACTTTTTAAGGTTTTGCTGTTTACACCCAAAATATGGTGTGCTCCAGGGATTGGAAACGGTCGCCTTAACTGTCCTCATGAAAATCTCCTGAACGCTTTTTGTAGAATATTGACCCCCGTCCTGACCTTTGAACAGCCTATAAGATATTTGTGCTTCCTGAAATATTCGCGGAGCAAATTGAATAAGATGGGCTTAATATAGTAAGGCAGTCTTTCTTCCCGCTATCTATGTCAAGTTCAGATTTTGGTTTAATAATTCAACGTTGAAATTGATTTTGGCATTTAATGCTCTGAAAACTTTTAGGATTGTCTCAAATCTCGCATCAGTTAGATTATTTTCGATTTTAGAAATCTGTGCTTTTTGTACACCAATCAATTCTCCAAGTTGAGCTTGTGTAAGGTTTCTTTCTTTTCTCGCTTGCTTTATTGCGTTTCCAATTAAGTCAAGGCTTAATTCATTCTCAAATTTGTCTCTTTTTGGGGTTCCCTTTTTTCCGATGTGTTTGTCTGTTACTTCGTCCAAACTGTAAGTCCTCATTCCTTCTTTTTTCATATCGTTATTTTTTAGACTCAAAATATTGTTTCATTATTTGTTCCGTCTTTTGAATTTCTTTTTTCGGTGTCTTTTGGGTTTTCTTTTCGATTCCGTGTGTTGAAATAACAACCGTTTCGGTTTTATCTGTTTTGTCCCAAAAAGCAAAAAGGCGGTATTTGGTTTTGTTGTGTAAAGTTCGAAATTCCCAAACGTTGTCGTTTAGTTTTTTAAAAAGGTCATTGTCATTTACAACTTGAGATTTCCGTAGATTGTAAATGATTTTTTCACGAGCTTTTTCGTTAAGTCCATTTAAAAATTCATTTACATCTTCAAGCAATTCAATCTTGAATTTTGGGTTCATTCATTCGCTGGTTTCTGTAAAGATAAAAGTTTCTTTATTAGGAAACAAATTTAATTTCGAAGACGAATTTTTCGACTTTGCAAGTACAAAACTAACGGGAAAATCTGTGAGGATTATCCAAATTAGCCGAAAACAAGCAATTACATATAACTATTATTGTGCTTTCGTACTTTTTTAATCAAGTCTAATGGAAATATCGAGATGTCCTCCCAAACCATCATTTATAATCCTTTGCAAGGTAGAAAAACGGATATCTTTCAAGTTTCTTTCCAATTTAGAGATATACGATTTATTAGTACCTGCTAATTCGGCAAGCTGTTCTTGTGTGAGCCCTTGTTTAGGTATTTTTTGGATTTTCTTTTGAAATCCGTGACCTACCATCCTAAATTATCCAAGTCGAAAAAGCAAAAAATTCTGAAAATATTGTTTCCAACTTGTACCCTGATTTCATAAAGTCGAGCCTGATAATGCAGTTTGTTCCTTTTTACACCTCAAAAAAATTCTATAATTCTCGCTCATCATAGCACTAGCCTAAAAATTTCATCAAATTCATATTGTACTTGAGAACGGCATTTCTGTTTAATAATCTTGGATGAGAACTTCTGTCGGTATATGAAGTGTGGCATTTAATTTTCTAATCATACTTAAAGTCAGTTTGCGTTTTTTGTTTAAGATTTCGCTTACCCGACTTGTAAATCCAACAACCTCTGCCAAATCCTTTTGTTTCATGTTCATTTGTTCCATTCGGAATTTGATTGCCTCAATTGGGTCTGGCATTCCAATTGGATAATGTTCATCTTCGTATTTTTCAATCAAAATCGAAAGAACTTCAGCTATGTCTCCCTCTGGAGTATCGGCCTTTGCGTGAAATATTTTTTCCAACCGCTCTAGTGCTTGATTGTAATCTTGTTGGGTTTTTATTGGTTTAATTTCCATATCATATGTTGTTTGCGTCAATTTTGTCGTATTGCTTGTGTGTTCCAATAAACCGGATAAAAACCCATTTTCTAGGAAAGTTGATTTCCACAATCAAGCGGTATTTATTTCCGCAAATGTTGAAAACAATTCTGCTGTTTTTTAGAATGCTTGAAGAAGCATATTGTTTCTTGATCTCGTTTGGGCCTTCCCATTCAGCTTTGGAAGTTTCTTGATACCAGGACAATAATTGTTGTTCGCTACTCGCTACTGGGATTTTGTTCCCAAAAATCTTTTAATGTTCGCTTTGCAATAATTCTCAAGATATCTTTTATGCAAATATAATAAAAAACTTACCAATATGGTAATTTATGCTTTTTTTCGTATTGTTGCTAATCTGATTTTAAATGAGATACCAGTTTACGGATAGTCCAAATTTGAATGCCAGGTCATAGTATTTACTTTCAAAAGTACGGGTAAAACAATAACATCTTTAGATCGGAAAACCCATTTATTTCTTATTTCTGATAGTTCACTTAATATTTCGTTATTTTGAGCCTATGCAAAAATTGAATTTTCCCAACTATTCATTTCGCTTCAAAAATAGCGAAAATAAAATAGCTGCTTTTGATGAGATCAGGAAAAAATTTGTAATTCTTACTCCCGAAGAATGGGTGAGATTTCACTGTGTTCAATTTTTGATCCAGGAGAAACACTTCCCTATTAGCCTTATAAATGTGGAAAGGCAGCTGAAACTGGGGAAACTCATCAAGCGTTATGATGTTGTAGTATATAATTCCAACGGGGAAATCCACCTAATTGTGGAATGCAAGGCGCCTTCTATCAATATAACTCAGAGTACCTTCGATCAAATTGCGCGTTACAATATGAGTTTAAAGGCCGAATATTTAATGGTCACCAATGGTTTGGAGCATTTTTTTTGCCAATTGGATTACGTTCAGGAAAAATACAAGTTTTTAAAAGATCTTCCTTCATTTATAAGGGAGGAATAATCTTGTATGATAAGTTTGTAGAGTAGCTACCAAATGCTGATTATTCTGAGTACTTTTGAACCCAATAACTTCCGAAATAATTTTTAAAAATAAAAATATTTGATAACAATAGGAGTCGTTATACTGAATTGGAATGGAATTGAACTCTTAAAACAGTTTTTGCCCGATGTAATAAGATATTCCCCCGAAGCAACTGTATATATCGCCGATAATGCTTCTACGGATGCATCGGTGCAATATGTAAAAGAAAATTTTCCGCAGGCAATAGTCATTCAAAATACGGAAAATGGCGGTTATGCCAAAGGCTATAACGATGCGCTTTCCAAACTTACAGAAGATGTATTTATTTTATTGAACTCTGATGTACAAGTTACTCCATATTGGCTTGAAGCGATAATATCAGAATTTAAGAATGAGCCTGAGGTTGCTGCTATGCAACCTAAAATTTTAGATTTTAAAAATCCAGATCATTTTGAATACGCCGGAGCGGCCGGAGGTTTCATTGACCAATTTGGTTATCCTTATTGCCGGGGCCGAATTTTTGACAGAATTGAAAAAGATGAAGGCCAGTATGACAATGAAGTAAATGTTTTTTGGGCTAGTGGCGCTTGCCTAGCTATTCGTAGACAAGGCTTTTATGAAGTGGGCGGGCTAGATGAGGATTATTTTGCCCATCAGGAAGAAATTGATCTATGCTGGAGATTACAAAATTTTGGCCATCAGGTAAAATACATTCCCAACTCTGTTGTTTACCACATTGGCGGAGCTACACTAAGCAGTCAGAACCCAAAAAAGACATTTTACAACTTCAGAAATAGTTTGTTCAATATTGTAAAAAATGTGCCTGGCAATCAGATTATTTTATTGATATCTGTAAGATTAATACTAGATGGACTTGCCGCTTTTAAATTTTTATTTGAATTTAAATTTAAACATTTCACCGCTGTATTCAAAGCTCACCGAAGCTTTTACTATTACCTTCCAAGAATGCTCAAAAAGCGACAAAACACCCCAAATAGCAGCACCTACTTTACGGAAATTTCAATAGTTTGGAGTCATTATTTAGAGCGAATCAATAAATACTCCCAATTATAAGGTTTTTGGAACAAAAAATAGTTTATCGATACTATTTTTGATATTTTTGGCAATTCTAACAATTAAACTTAAATTTCAATTATGAAGAAAATTTTGCTATTATCAGCTACTGCAGCACTTTTACTTTCTTCTTGTGTTTCACAGAAGAAATTTGCTGAGCTGGAAACCCTACAAAAAGAAACCAGTGACCAATTAAACACTGCTACCGTTAAATTGAATTCTTGTCTAGACGAGAAAGATAGGTTAGGCACACAAATTCATACGCTTAACAATCAAAATGCTGCCTTGCTTCACAACGTTGGAGGTTTGGTTACACTTTCAAAAAAGGAATCCCAAAACCTTGAGAAATCATTGGAAAGCATAAAAGAAAAAGATTTAAAAATACAACGTATGCAGGATGCCCTTACAAAAAAGGATTCTGTCACCCTTGCACTGGTTACCAGTCTTAAAGGTGTTCTTGGAAACATGAGCGATGATGATATCCAAATCAATGTTGAAAAAGGTGTTGTTTACGTTTCTATTTCAGATAAAATGTTATTTGCAAGTGGAAAATGGGACGTAACTGACCGCGCTAAAGAAGTTTTGGGAAAAGTTGCAACTGTTGTAAATAACAAACCAGATATAGAATTTATGGTTGAAGGTCACACTGATGATCAAGCTATGAAAACATCTGTTATTGAAGACAACTGGGATTTAAGTGTTAAACGTGCTACATCTGTTGTAAGAGTACTTCAAAATGAATTTGGAGTTCCACCGGAAAGAATGACTGCAGCTGGAAGAAGTTACTATATTCCTCTTGCTTCAAATGAAACCGCAGAAGGTCGTGCAAAAAACAGAAGAACAAGAATTGTAATATTACCTAAATTGGATCAATTTTATAACTTGATCGAAGAAGGTATGGAAGAAGCTAAATAATAAATTTAGTTCGATAATAACTTTAAAAGCCCCGTAATTGCGGGGCTTTTTATTTTTTAAATCACTTTCATCCTCTACATAATATCAATACTTCCCTTTCCAATTCTTACAACCTCTGGAGTACTTTCAGTTAAATCTATTACCGTAGAGGGAATATTGTCGCCATAACCACCATCTATCACAATATCTACCAATTTATCCCATTTCTCCAAAATCAGTTCAGGATCTGTGGTATACTCAATCACCTCATCTTCATCTCTAATAGATGTGGAAACAATTGGATTTCCTAATTCTTTTACAATTGCTCTACATATATTGTTATTTGGAATCCTGATTCCCACAGTCCTTTTCTTCTTAAAAACATTGGGTAAATTGCTATTTCCCGGAAGTATAAATGTATATGGTCCAGGGAGACTTCTTTTTAAAATTTTAAAGGTTTGAGTGTCAATCTGTTTTACATAATCGGAGAGATTACTTAGATCTTCACATATAAATGAAAAATTTGCCTTTCCCAATTTCACTCCCTTAATTTGGGCAATTTTTTCTAAGGCGGAAGTATTCGTGATATCACATCCCAGCCCATAAACAGTATCTGTAGGATAAATTATCAAACCCCCGTTTCGCAATACATCAACTACATTTTTGATATCTTTTGGATTGGGATTCTCTTCATAAATCCGAACTAAATAAGCCATATTTCAATGATTTTAAAACAGGTAGAATTTACAAAATTCCAAGGATTTAATGGTGAATTTTTCTTTATTTCTCAGTCATAATGTGAAAAAAGTATGCCTATTGAATTAATGTTAATTAGCATCCTTTTTTTTCTTATAAAGTTTATAAAAGAAATAATAATCTGAAATTAGCATTAGAAGGTTCAGAATAATCGGAGAGTTTAGATATAATTCAACCGATGAAATATATTTTATTTTATACTAGAAAGAGTTTGTTAAGATTTACTGCGAAAAGGTATAAAAATAATTCGCTGAAAAGTTCCATATTACAACAATCCCAATGGCGAAAATTTTTGCTAAATAAAAATTCCAATTATTCTTATGGTTAAAAAGATAGATTATCTGGGTGTTAATAATTAAACCGATTATGGCAATGAGAACAAATTTGCCAGCCTGAGTGAAAATTTCTTTATTAGTATCCTGAAAAGTCCAATATTTATTGAGAAAATAATTGCTTAGCACCGCGATAGAAAATCCAATACCGTTAGCAACATATTTATTAATTGAAAATTTTTCTTTAAGTAGGAAAGTAAGTCCAAAATCAATGAATAGCCCAGTAAAGCCAACAAGTGCGAATTTAAAAAATTGCAAGGCTAATATTTCCATCAATAGTTATTCTACAATTAGATCTTTATTTTTATAGTTAATCCCAGGTTCCAAATAATTGCTTTTTATAGAAACAAAAATATAATAGCTATTCTTCTCATGCGGGGCTGTATAATTTATGGTTTGAATAAAACTATCACCAGGATTTAATCCTTTCTTGTCCAATTTTAGAGGAAAACTTTGTTCTTCAATAAAGGATTTATCCTTAAATAAAGAAACAACTATTTCAACTGAAAAATCTTTATTTTCCTGAAAATCAACCTCAAAAGGAAAGTTGTTCGTAAATAATATTTTTAATGGGTAAATTTTGTCAGCCTTAAAAGTCCAGTTGTCATTCAAGACATCTATTTTGACTTTATTATAACTTCTAAAATTATCAAATCCGGAAATATAAAATTCCCCAAGGGCAGTTTCGAAGGGAGAAAAAGTGGGTAATTCATTAGAGGAGACAATTAGAACATCTTTTCCCTGAATTTCAGATTCCGTGTCCCAAAGGTCAAATTGATTTTTTCTATAATCTACCCCGTTGTAATCCTGAGCTAAATTATTGGTATAAAAAGTATACTTTGAAGCTTTTTGATATGAGTTAATAAAAACTACTGGCCTGTTTTTTGCCTCCTCAGCGATTTCACCTGCCCATTTATTCCAGTTATGAAATTCATTTCTAGTTTTATAATAAGAAGAAATCTCATTATACACAAAATCATCTGCAAAATAAATCCGCAATAACAAGCCAATTAAAAATGTTATTCCTCCTAAAACCAAGATCCATTTTCTCAAAATAAATATCTCCTTTAGATATTTGTAGGATAGAATTAACAGAGGTATTACTACCGGAATATTCCAATTAGGTTCAATCTTACTGTGAAAACTCGCGAAAAAGAAAAATATAACCACTCCAAGCACATTATATTTTAATATCCGTTCCCAAGTGGAAGATATAGGAACTTTAAAATAAGCGTACCATACTATGAAGACTATTAGCGGTCCGGAAATAAGAATTATTCCTAACATATAATTTAGGGAGAAGGAAATATCATAAGCCCGGTTTCCCCTTCCTAAAAGATGGTATTGCAAAGGAGGATAACTGTTTTTTACCAGCCAAATAATATGTGGAAGAAGCAAAATTACTGAACCCAAGGTAACCAGCCAGAAACTCCTTTTTGTGATAAGTTTAGGAGCTGCAATTATTGTTAAAAGAAGGATTAAAAAACCATGGTATTTGCTGTAAAGCATTAAACCAATGGAAAGTGCCAGAATCAAAATATATTTTATTTTGTCAGAATTTAGATATTTGTCTAAAGCCCAAAAATAAAAAATGGATGAAGCCAGGAGTGGTCCATCCGGAACAACGATAAATCCATACGCCTGAAAAATGATGATCCCTGAGATTAGGGAAATAAAAAGTAAAAAATCTTCTCCGTATTTGCTGCAAATCTTCCATAAAAGGAAGAGCGATATACTTCCGGATAAAACGTTTACAAGACGCAATCCAAATTCATTTTGAAAGAAAAAATAACCCACTTTGATCATTAATGCAACTGCGGGTGGATGATCATAAAAACCCCAATCTAAATGTTTGGAATACATCCAATAATAAGCCTCATCATTAGCTAAACCAGTGAAAGCTGCGCTAATTAAATTGATTGTTGCCCAGACTAATAAAAACCCCAAAACAAAATAAGTTTGCTTACTTATTTTATTTTGGGGCATCAAATTATGGAGAATTTATTGCCCATCGTAGAGTTTTCAAATTAGCCGATTTTAAATCGTCCTTACTAAAGTTAGTAAAAACTTTCAAGCTAAAATGGTATTGACAATAAAATGTAGTTGAAAATATAACTGAAAACTCTCATATTCCTGACTCCAACAATAATTAAAAAGGTACTAAAGCAATTTTAGCTTTGCAAACCTGAGCAGCAACTTCTTGATGCCACCATTTTGAAAATTAATTTCTGCTTTTTTATCCTGCCCAATTCCTTCCAGGCTAATTACCAGCCCCTTTCCAAACCTCATGTGTTCTACAGAATTTCCAACTTCCAACTTAACACTATCTTTAATTGATGCTGTAGTCGAGGCTCCACTTGCAGGTCTCATTTTCCTCAATTTTCGAAGTTGTTCCTCGCTGGGTTTATGAGCTAGTGGCGGAGATCCCGCAGTGGGTTTTGTTTGACGCAATTTACTTTTATCAACTTCCCCAAAAATATCCAGGTCAATTAATGGCTTGTACTTGTAATCGTCCTGAGGGATCATATAAGATTTATACTGCTCCTCAATTTCTTCAATAAATCTGCTGGGTTCTGCTTCCACCAATTTCCCCCATCTATAGCGCGATTGAGCATAAGTTAGGTATGCCTGTTTTTCAGCACGAGTAAGAGCCACATAAAACAGTCTGCGTTCTTCTTCAAGTTCACTCCTGGTTCCCATACTCATTCCGGATGGGAACAGATCTTCTTCGAGGCCTACAATATAAACATAAGGGAATTCCAAGCCTTTTGCCAAATGAATAGTCATCAGTGCAACCCGATCATCATCCCCGGTATCATTATCCAAATCGGTTGCAAGTGCTACATCTTCAAGGAATTCGGATAAAGAGCCTGTAGCATCCGCCAACTCTTTTTGTCCTTCCACGAAGTCTTTCATCCCATTCAATAACTCCTCTATATTCTCAATTTTCGCGACACCTTCTGGAGTTCCATCCTTTTTGAGCTCCTGAACCAGCCCGGTCTTTTTGGATACGGTATCGGCCACAGTAAAGGCATCCGCATTTTCATTTAAGATCGCGAAACTTTTGATCATAATCACGAAATTTGTGAGCCTGGTTCTCGTGCCGGAATTTATTTTAAGATCCAGCTGATCTAAATTTTCGATCACTTCAAAAATTGACTTTCCGTATTGATTGGCAGCAATAGTCAATTTATCTATCGTGGTTTGACCGATTCCCCTTGCAGGAAAATTGATAATCCTTTTTAGAGCTTCCTCATCGTTGGGATTTACAAGCAATCGCAAATAAGAAAGCACATCCTTAATTTCCTTTCGCTGATAAAATGAAAGTCCACCATAAATTCTATAAGGGATTTCCCTTTTTCTCAAGGCATCCTCCATCGCCCTACTTTGGGCATTTGTTCTGTACAAAATTGCAAAATCGCTGTTTTTAAGCTGGTTTTGCATCTGATTTTCAAAGATGGAACTCGCAACAAACCTACCTTCTTCCCCATCTGTTATCAACCTGTTAACTATAATTTTAGGGCCTTCATCATTATCTGTCCAAACTATTTTTTCAAGTTTGGTCTTGTTTTTTTCGATAATTGAGTTTGCCGCATTCACAATGTTTTGTGTTGACCTGTAATTTTGCTCAAGTCTGTACATTTGGACATTGTCATAATCCTTCTGAAAGTTGAGAATATTGTTAATATTGGCTCCCCGGAAGGCATAAATACTTTGCGCATCATCACCAACCACACATATATTCTGAAATTTATCTGAGAGTGCTTTGATGATCAAATACTGTGAATGGTTTGTATCCTGGTACTCATCTACCAAAATATAGCGAAAGCGGTTTTGATATTTCTGAAGCACTTCTGGAAAACGGTTTAATAATTCATTGGTTTTGAGCAACAAATCGTCAAAATCCATTGCTCCTGCTTTGAAGCAGCGATCCACATAATTTTTATAAATATCTCCCAGTCTGGGCTTTTTAGACATAGCATCAGCTTCCTTCAACTCGGGATTTTGAAAATAGGCTTTAACTGTTATCAGGCTGTTTTTGTAGGAAGAAATCCTGGAATACACTTGTTTGTATTTATAAACATCCTTATCCAAACCCATTTCCTTAATTATTGCGGAAATAAGACGCTGGGAATCCTGAGTATCATAAATGGTGAAATTAGATGGATATCCCAGTTTATCGGCTTCAAACCGAAGCATTTTCGCGAAAATGGAATGGAATGTTCCCATCCATAGACTCTTGGATTCGGTGCTCCCAACAATTTGGGAGATCCGTTTTTTCATTTCCCGGGCAGCTTTGTTTGTAAAAGTCAACGCCAAAATATTAAACGGATCCACATCCTTGCTCATCAAATAGGCAATCCTGTAAGTAAGCACCCTTGTTTTTCCCGAGCCAGCTCCGGCAATCACTATCATTGCACCGTCTATTTGAAGAACGGGGGCTTTCTGTGCATCGTTTAATTCGGCTAAATATGATTCCAATTTCTGCTTTATTTTAGGCGGTGAATTTAACCAAATTTCAGCGTAAATTAAAATTCTAGTCTACCATACTTTTGAACAAATGCATTTCTGATTATGTCAGCACTGATATTTTAAATACATTTAGGCTTTCTTTTTAAACCAATAAACTTTTCGAATTATTACCTTTAATTTCTCATTATTCTAGGTTTGATTTGGTTCATTTAAAAATCGTTGCCTTAAGGATTTAAAAAAGCAACCTAAATTTAAGAGTGAATTTTCATAATAAAGAATAATAAAATAATTCAATTTCTCAACAAAAATTCAGCAACCGAAGAAGCTTCGGTTTAGTCTAAAAAATTATGAACGAAATCAATCTTTTACAACTTTTTACGTCATTATTACCTGCAGCTATAGTAGGTACTCTCGCCTTTTACTTTTTTAAAATGCACGTAGCCAATGAAGAAAAACGCAGACGATTTTTGCTGAGACGCGAAAATCAAAATTCTGCTTTACCCCTTCGATTACAAGCTTATGAGCGCATGACCTTATTTTTGGAACGTATTTCTATGGGCAAAATACTTTTGAGAATTAAACCTTCTAATTTAGATAAAGAAGAATATGGAAGATTGCTCGCACAAACCATCGATCAGGAATTTGAACATAATCTGGCGCAACAAATATATATGTCTGCAGAATGTTGGAATGTGATTAAAACCGCGAAAAACGCTACCATAGGAATTATAAGGAAAACCGGGTTGAGAGATAATATAGATTCAGCAGAAAAATTACGGGAGGTAATCCTGACCAATTTAATGGATCAAGCTGCTCCTACCGATGCCGCCTTGGAATTTGTAAAGAAGGAAGTAAGAAATATTATCTAATCAAAAGAAAGGTCTCCAAAATCTTCTGGAGGTTTTTTTATTTTGTAGTTCTCGTTCCTTAGCATATTCATAACCTTGTTCCCACCAGGATTTCATCGCTTTTTTATTGAATACAAGCGAGTTTTCGGTCAATTGAACCGGGGTATAATAGGTTGTTAATTTGACCTTTTTATTCAAGGCCGCCAGTTTGCCTTCCACAACATCGTGATATTCTACCTGGTCCATTAAAAACCCAAAGAGATTGATCATTAAAGAAAAAGGATTTTTTCCCAAGACCTTATTATATTCCATATTTTCGGCTTCCAGTATTATAGCGTCCACCTCGGTAGCGCCCCGTTTTATTGCCTCCCTTATAGGAACAACGCATCCCAATCCCCCATCGGCATACTCATATCCGTTTTTTGTTGCCAGGCTCATAAATGGAATATAATTACAACTTATCCAGATCCAATCGCAAAAATCTTCATAGGAAAAATCCTTAATAGATTTATATTCCACCCTGTTTTTGGATAAATTGGAAACCGTCACTACCACATCATTGTCCTTCTGTTTTAGGGAGATGAAATTCTCTTCTGTAAAATGCAATTTTATGTGCTTTCGCAAATTTTTACTTTCCCCAAAAGTCCGCCGCTGTTTTATAAACTGCCAAAACATATTGAGATAATTAATGGTTACATATTCCCGGCCATCCTTTCTCTTTACAATAAATGGATTAATACTGAATATTTTGCGTTGTGAAACATTTATATAAATATCATGTATTTTTTTAATATTCCCATCGGCAAGATGAGGGATCAACAAGCTACCTGTTGATGTACCCAGAAAAAGATCGTATTTCTTCCCTCCTTCTTCCATTAAATATTGAGCTACACCGCCGGCAAAAGCGCCTTTGCTTCCACCTCCTGAGATTACCAATGCCCGCATTAGATTTCTATTTGGTTGAGTTTTTCATTTTTAAATTTGGCATAGCTATACCCACTTTCCCACCAACTTTCCATCTTTATTTTATCAAAAATAAGGGAATTGGTGGTTAACACAGTTGGAGTATGGTAAAAGTTGATGATCGCATCGTTATTGACAGCGACAAATTTTCCAATCCGCACGTTTTGATTTTCTATTCTATCCAACATAAAACTAAATAAATTGGTTATCAGAGAGAATACATTTTTTGAGGGTAATCTATTAAAATAAGTCACCTCTGTTTGTAGAATTATTGCGTCTATCTCAGTAGCTCCACGCTTAATTGCCTCCTCAATAGGCACCATCGAGCCAAAACCTCCATCAGCGTACTCACAACCATTTTTTTTGACCAAACTCATAAAAGGAACATAATTACAGGAAATCCAAATCCATTCGCAAAAATCTTCATAATTATAATCTTTGATAGACTTGTATTCTACATCATTCAGAGATAAATTTGAAACAGTAACCACTATATCCTCCTTTTGGGATTTTAATTCCTCAAATTCCTCCGGGGAAAAGGAGTTTAAAATTAACTTTTTTAAATTTTGGCTTTCTCCGAAAGTTTTGCTGCCCTTCAAAATATTCTTTAAAACATTTAAATGGTTGATGCTGATTTGATCATATCCATGAACACGTTTTACGAAAAAAGGGCAATTGCTAAAAATACTGTTTTGGTCTACTGAAGTATAGACATCTTTGATTTTTGCGGCATTGTTCAGTGCCAGATGAGAAATTAATAAGCTACCTGTCGAGGTCCCTATAAACATATCATATTTGTATCCCTGAACTTCCATCAAATATTGTGCAACCCCACCGGCAAAAGCACCTTTGCTTCCACCTCCAGAAATAATCAATGCCCGCATTTATTTATTCAGCTTTTTGTTTAAAAATTCCCGGTCTACCCCGGTTAATTGTTTCATTAAAACTACATATTTTTCACGATATTCTTCATTTTCCAACAACCTATCTAAAAGTTTTCGGCTAAAATCCCGGAAACGATAGCTATGATGCTGGCTAGCATTCAATAAATCAATTAAATTTTGTTGGCTGAAGGCATTGATCTGATATAAATATCCAAATGCATTTTGCCTGATTTCAAAGGGATAATATTCCTGAGTATAACCCGAAAGTTCTCTGTAATATCCTCCAGCCTTTTCCGGGTCGATTTCTGGACTTACTAAATTTATTGTTAACCATAACATGCGTACATTCTTATTAGAGAAACCATCAATATTTGCGGTTTTCCCCAACCATTTGGCCGTTTCTTCAGGAAATTGTATCCAGAGTCTAAGAAGCGATTTTTCAGTTGTCAAATAGGATCTGTCCTCGAGCATTCTAATATATTCTCCCTTTAATTCCAAAGGGATATTTTCCATACTAGTTGCAATGGCCTGTCTCACATAAATATTTCCACTATCGAATGCTTTTTGATATAGTTTAAGAGCAGAAGGCCCCTTTTCACCTTCCAATTGGAAAACCGCTTCCTGTCCAATATAATCGTTTACAGGAAAGTCCAAAGCACGGCTTAACATAATAACTTTATCCTGAACAGGAATTTCCCGAAGAGCAGCAATCTCTAAATAGCTGACAATGAAATCTGATTTCTTTAATGAATTTAAAGCCTCTGTGCCCTGAAAAGCAGATTGTTTCAGCCAATTATCCACAAATTTGGTCAAATCCTTACCAGAAGTTTTTTCAACTTCTTCTATAAAATTATCGGTGGTCACATTTTTAAAGGCATATTTTTCGAGATAATTTTTAATGGCACGTTTAAAAGCATCGCCCCCCACCTTCTCCCGCAGGATATGCAATGCCCAGGCGCCTTTTTGATAATAGGTGAGGGAGCTGGAATTATTTGACAATAGCGCCTCTCCTTTCCCCTTGTCGCTCAACTCTTTTAATTCCTCGGCAGATTCATATAGCTTCCAGTAATAATAATCTTCCCCAAATAATTCTTTTTCCGCCAGCATTGCATAATATGTTGAAAAGCCTTCTTGCAACCAGTGATGCTGCCCACTGTTTTCGGTAACTAAATCACCAAACCATTGATGCGCCAATTCATGCGCATTGACATCGAAATAATTCCTGTCATTAAAAGCTACTGAATCTACCATCAGTGAATTGGAAAAAATAGTTGTACCTGTGTTTTCCATTCCAGAATACAAAAAATCCTGCACCGGGATTTCTTTATAATTTTGCCAGGGATATGGAACTCCAATTTCAGATTCAAAAAAATCAAAAATTTCTTTTGAATACCTGTAAGTAGGTTCAAATTTCTCCTCATCTTCCGGCTGATAATACAAAGAAATTGGGATGCCCGATGCCGATTCCAAATCCTTCTGATGGAATTTTCCCGCAGCCACAGCAACCAAATAACTGCTCATAGGTTTCAACATCCCAAATTCCCATTGAGTTATTGAATCGTTTATAGCAGTTTTCACCTTTAATTTCCCATTTGCAATTACCTCATAACCGGAATTAAAATTGATCTTCAAATTAAAAACGGCCTTCTCCCTCATATCGTCAAAACTTGGCAGCCAGTAAGAAGTATATTTTCCCTGGCCTTGTGTCCAGACTTGTTTTGTTATATTCAATTTATCGGCAAACCTCCAATTGATAAAATACATGGTTTGTTTTGGTTTTACTGAATAAGTAAAATCTAATGTGTTCTTTTGAGAAGGCTTAAAATCTGCAATCAACCATAATCGGGTGCTGTCATTATAGATTTTTACCGGGGAATTGTTTAATAGCACTTTCTCAAAGTGCATGTTCTTAGCATCGATAAATATGGAGTCTGTAGCGGTAAGAATTTCAAAAAGGAAAAGCATCTTCCCTTTCACTTTTTTTTCTTTCGGAAAAATTGAAATTTCGGCTTCTAAATTTTTAAAATCTACCTTTAAAGATTGGTCAAATAATGGGTCGAATTGAGCAAAACATCCAACATAAAATAAAGAGAAAACAAGCAGAAAGCAGCTTTTCATAAAGTGATAATTCATAATCAATGGCAAAGTACAAAATCCAGATATTATAAACCTAACAGGTTTTAAAAACCTGTTAGGTTTGGTTTCATAAACCTGTGATGTTTGGTAAATTTCTATTATTTTTTCTGATTAAAACAAGATTTAATATCTTCGTCCTATGAATGCCAATTTGATGCAAACCCCAATAGATTATTTAAAAGGAGTTGGTCCCAACCGTGCTGATTTAATGCGTAAGGAACTTGGAATTCACACCTATCAGGACTTCATTAATTTTTTTCCGAACCGGTATCTGGACAAAACCCGTTTTTATAAAATTAATGAACTGCAACAAAATTCTTCTGAGGTGCAGGTAACAGGAAAAATTATCAACCTGAAAACCGTGGAACAAAAAAACGGTAAACGTTTGGTAGCAGAATTTATAGACGAAACCGGAAAAATGGAGTTGGTTTGGTTCAGGGGTCATAAATGGATCAGGGAAAATTTAAAACTCAATACTCCTTATGTGATTTTCGGAAAAACGAATTGGTTCAATGGCCTTTTTAGTATGCCACATCCGGAGGTAGAATTGCTTGAAGAACATGAAAAAAGTATGCGCATTGTCATGCAACCGGTTTATCCCTCGACAGAAAAACTATCAAATAAAGGAGTTACAAATCGGGTTGTAAATAAATTGATGCAGCAACTTTTTATTGAAACTCGTGGCCAGTTTTATGATACGTTAAGCGAAGAAATTAAAGTGGATTTAAAACTTATTTCAAGAGCCGACGCACTTTTTAATATTCATTTTCCACAGAGCCAGGAGCTACTTTCCGATGCCCAATTCAGATTAAAATTTGAAGAATTGTTTTATATTCAGCTACAATTACTGATTAAAAATATGCTTCAAAAACAAAGAATTAAGGGATTTGTTTTTGACCAGATTGGCAACAATTTCACCGCGTTTTATAAGGAGCATTTACCCTTCAATTTAACAGGTGCACAAAAGAGAGTGATCAAGGAAATAAGGAGCGATTTAGGGAGCGGGGCACAAATGAACCGGTTATTACAGGGCGATGTGGGTTCTGGAAAGACAATTGTTGCGTTAATGTCAATGTTAATAGCACTTGACAACGGATTTCAAGCCTGTTTAATGGCTCCTACTGAAATTTTGTCAGTACAGCACTATAATGGTTTATTTGGATTATGTAAAGAGCTTAATACCAGTATTTTCCTTTTGACTGGTTCAACCAAAGCTTCAAAACGTAGGGAAATTCATGAAAAGCTAGAAAATGGCGAAATAGACATCCTTATTGGCACTCATGCGCTACTGGAAGACAAGGTTAAATTCAAAAATTTAGGACTTGCAATTATAGATGAGCAACACAGATTTGGTGTAGAACAACGCTCAAAATTATGGAAAAAAAACCATCTTCCGCCACACATTCTGGTGATGACGGCAACCCCTATTCCGCGAACTTTGGCCATGAGTTTATATGGCGATTTGGACATCTCGGTTATTGATGAACTTCCTCCCGGAAGACAGTCAATAAAAACTGTACATAGGTTTGACAGTAACCGCCTAAAAGTCTTCAAATTTATAAAAGATGAAATTGGAAAAGGCAGGCAAATTTATTTTGTTTATCCTTTAATTCAAGAATCTGCGACCATGGATTACAAGGATTTAATGGATGGTTATGAAAGTATTGTTCGGGAATTTCCGATGCCGGAATTTCAGATTTCCATTTTACATGGTCAGATGAAACCTGCAGATAAGGAATTTGAGATGCAACGATTTGTTAAACGTGAAACCCAAATTATGGTAGCCACTACCGTAATTGAAGTTGGCGTGGATGTTCCTAATGCAAGTGTTATGATCGTTGAAAGTTCTGAACGTTTTGGGCTTTCCCAATTGCACCAGCTTCGGGGTCGCGTAGGTCGCGGAGGCGAGCAGAGTTATTGTATTTTGATGACCGGCCATAAACTTTCTTCCGACGCAAAAACCAGGTTGCAAACTATGGTGGGCACAAATGACGGTTTTGAAATTGCAGAAGTCGATCTAAACTTGCGTGGACCGGGAGATTTGATGGGAACACAGCAGAGCGGAATTCTCAATCTCAAAATTGCCGATATTGTTAAAGACAGCCTGATATTGAAAACTGCCCGGGACTATGCAAGAAAGCTTTTAACAGAGGATCCAGATCTAAAGCTGGAAAAAAACAAGATGATTCGCTACACCTATTCCCAGCTGGCAAAACATAAAAATATTTGGAATTATATCAGTTAATTATTTCATACGGCCAGCTTGAAATTTTCATTCAATACAGAATTCTACATCAGATAATAGATGCTCAATGAAATTAAGTTTTAAAACCCTTTCTCTATACTCTGTCATTCAGATAAATGGGGGAAATCCCGTAATTTGGTATTTTATCGACATAATCAATGATCTTAACGAATAAGTGAAAATATAATAATATTAGGAATAGTTTTTAGTTAATTTCAATTTTTTAATACTAAAAACTACTATTATGAAAAAAATTATCTACTTATTCCTCCTCTCACTAGGAGTTATTGCCTGCAGTGTTGAATCTACAGATTCCTCCGAAAATTTATTGACTGCTGATGCGAAAGCAACAATAACTGTGGAAACCGCGTCGGTTGACATTCCTGAAGAGGTTTGTGCCGGGGTAGGAGCAAATTATTGTGTCAATTTCTCTCAGGCTACCAAAGGAAATGGAGATCCTAAAACTTCTGAGGTTCAAGTACAGTTATATGATGATGTGTTAGAACAATATATACAAATAGCACAAGGTAAGGAAAATACCTATTTATGTTTTGATTACACCTTGGATACACCTGGAGTTTACAACTTAAGATATCAGGTTGCTGGTATCGGTGGCGGATTTACAGATTTTACTGTTAGTGTCAATAATTGTAATGATGTTTGTACTCATGGTTTTGGATGGTGGAAAAATCATAGTAATGATAACCCTGGAAACCAGGATAATTTATGGCCAGTTTCCGAGCTTGTTTTAGGATCTGTTACATATAGCCAAGATCAAATTAATGATATTATGAATCAGCCTGTACAGGGAAATGGTTTAGTATCTCTTACACATCACTTAGCAGCTGCTAAATTAAATATAGCTAATGGCGTGGATGATACATCTGTAACTACCGTGATAACTAGTGCAGATGCATTGATAGGAAGCCTTGTTGTTCCGCCAGTTGGGACCGACGAACTTTCTACTTCAGAAGTGGGGGAACTGAAAGATGCTTTGGATACCTTCAATAACTCAATTCCTTGTGAAGAAGATCTATACTAATTTTTAACATTATTATATTTAAAAGAGGCTCTAAAGCCTCTTTTTTATTTTTAGTAAATCTTCTTAAATTTAGATTCAGATTATGCCAAAACTATTTGTAATAGTATCTTTGGCACTCGAAAAAAATATCCGATGAAAATTTCATACAACTGGCTTAAACAATTTATTAAACTCCCCAAAAACCCTGAAGAAACCGGCCATTTGCTGACAGATTTAGGATTGGAAGTAGAAGGAATCCATAATTTCCAAAGTGTGAAAGGCGGATTACTTGGGATTGTAACTGGTCATGTATTGATATGTGAGCCTCATCCCAATGCGGACAGGCTTAAATTATGTAAAGTGGATATCGGAAATGGAGAACAACTTCAAATAGTATGTGGAGCTCCCAATATAGCTGCTGGACAAAATGTCCCGGTCGCGACAATTGGCACTACATTATATGACGAAAAAGGAGAATCCTGGAAAATAAAAAAAGGCAAGATCCGCGGGGAAGAAAGCCTTGGGATGGTATGTTCAGAAAGTGAACTGGGACTTGGAAACAGCCACGATGGAATTATGGTGCTTAAAGAGGATTTGATTCCTGGCACGCCCGTTTCTGAAATTTTCAATATTGAAAATGATTACGTTTTCGAAATAGGACTTACTCCAAACCGTTCTGATGCTATGAGTCATTGGGGGGTTGCAAGAGACCTAAAGGCGGGATATCAGCAACAAAAAATAAACCTGGGAATTATTACTCCCTCTGTAAGTGCTTTTAATATAGACAGCAGAAGTTTCAGAATTCCTATAAGCGTAGAAGATACAAGTCTTGCACCCAGATATTGCGGAATGACGATCTCAGGTATCAAGGTCGTAAGTTCTCCAAAATGGCTTCAAAACAGGTTAAAAGCAATAGGAATAAATCCCAAAAACACCATTGTCGATGCTACAAATTATGTGATGCACGAGATGGGGCAACCATTGCATGCTTTTGATGCAGACAAGATTTCCGGAAAGGAAATTCACGTAAAAACCCTCAAATCAGGAACTAAATTTGTCACCTTAGATGGAGTTGAGCGGGAATTGCACGAAGAGGATCTCATGATTTGTGACAAGGAAAAAGCTTTGTGTATTGCCGGTGTTTTTGGCGGATTAGAAAGCGGAGTTTCAGAACAAACCACAAAAATATTTCTTGAAAGCGCATATTTTAGCCCGGTTAGTATTCGCAAAACTGCAAAACGACACGGCCTAAATACGGATGCTTCCTTTAGGTTTGAAAGAGGAATAGATCCAAATATTACAGAATATGCCTTAAAAAGGGTCGCATTACTCATTAAAGAAATTGCAGGTGGAGAAATCACGAGCGATGTGGAAGACCTTTATTCCAATAAAATTGAAGATTTTCAGGTTTTCTTAACCTTTGAGAAGGTGAACAAACTTATTGGTCAGAATTTGGAAGAGGAAACTATAAAATCTATTCTTGCCTCCTTGGAAATAAGGGCTAACAACGTTACCGAATCCGGGATGGGACTTACAATTCCGTCGTATAGAGTCGATGTAAAAAGGGAAGCTGATGTGATAGAGGAAATTTTAAGAGTTTACGGATACAACAATATTGAATTCGGCACCAAAATCAATGCTTCGGTTTCAATTTCTTCAAAATTTGATGATTATAAACTTCAAAATCATATTGCAAATCAGCTTGTTGGACAGGGTTTTTATGAAACTATGGCAAACTCTCTAACCACACCAGTTTACACAAAACTAAGTGACCAGGTAAAGGAAGAAAATGAGGTGCGGATGTTAAATCCCTTGAGCCAGGATTTATCGGTTTTGAGGCAATCCTTATTATTTTCCGGCCTGGAAGCAGTAAGTTATAATATAAATAGGAAACGTACCGATTTGAAATTATTTGAATTTGGAAAAACCTATCATCAATTCGAAAGTGGAAGAATAGAAAACAAACATTTAAGTATATTTGTATCTGGAAACCGCTATCCTGAAGGCTGGGAATCCGCTTCAAATTCCGGTAATTTCTTTTATATGAAAGGAATTATTGAACGCATTTTTGAAAAATTAGGGATTGATAATACCAAAACCGGTTCAATAAAATCTGATGTATTTTCAGAAGGAATATCCATGAGTGAAGGCAGATCCAAATTGGTTGAATTTGGAGTGCTAAAAAAATCGGTATTAAAACATTTCAGTATTTCTCAGGAGGTTTTATTTGCCGATTTTAATTGGGATTTGATCATTGAAACTGCCAAAGCCAAACAACCAAAATTTGTTGCAATACCAAAATTTCCAAGTGTTCGTAGGGATTTTGCTTTGTTGTTGGATTCTTCAATTCAATATCAGGAAATCGAAAATATCGCATTGAAAACCGAAAATAAATTATTGAAATCGGTTAATTTATTTGATGTTTATCAGGGGGAAAAACTTCCGAAAGGCAAAAAGAGTTATGCAGTGAGTTTTAAATTTCAGGATGAACACAGTACCCTTACCGATAAACAAATCGATAAAGTAATGAAAAAACTGCAGCAACGGTTTGAAAAAGAACTCAATGCAGAATTGAGATAAATAGTCTTTACTAGTTTATTCAAGAAGGTCCTTTTCAATTTCATGAAAGGGACCTTCTTGGATAATAACCTAACCTTTCAGCAAGTAATTTATGGCCCCGTTTAATTTAGAAAGGATATAAATAAAAGAGTTAATTATTTTGTTAGTTCAGAATCAATTTTTTAATTTAGTTAGGGTTAAAGATGTTGAAGATGATGAAACTAGGCCGAATTAATCTCTCCGAAAAAATTCTTAAATTTAGAAATAAACGCATCTCGGAAGCCGCGTTGATGGAGGAAATCCAACAAATCCTTTATAACGATAACTCCAGGGATGAAAAAATATTAAAGGCTTTGCAAGAAAATTGCGAAGACGAATCAAACCATTTTGATTTTGATTTGTTGAGCACAAATAAAATTTTTCATATCTCCGATATTGAGAAGATATGCATAAACTACAGGTTGCGATTTTTAAGTTCTTCCTTGTTTAAAATAGAACTTCCTTATGAAGCGATTTCAAAGATAAAGCAATTAGAGAAGGAACATAATACCAATCTCAAAGCCTATAAAATAATTGCTCCGGAAAAATTTTTTAGACTTAAAAATGCAGATGACCCACTTTTATTTGCGCCCATTGGAAATCAATATTATTATTTAATCCATTCATGGGGGAGAGATCTACATCCCTTGAGAAAATTGATGATGTGGCCGTTTAAAAACCTTGAGAATTTCATAGTCCTGCTGCTTGTATTAAGTTTAATTTTAACCTCCCTGATCCCAGATGGAATGTTCAGTCCACATCAAACCACTGGACAATTTCTATTAATTTTTCTATTTATGTTTAAGTGGATAGCTGGAATGGCTATTTTCATCGGATTTAAGAAGGGAAAGAATTTTAGCTCCGCAATCTGGAATAGTAAATACTTCAATGCATAAAACTTTGAACTCTTTAGAAGCCTTATTGATTTGCGCTGAATTAATATGTATCTTGGTTTTTCAATTAAGATGATATGAGTACAGACCAAGATTATGAATGGATATATACAGGTCCTGAAGTGAATGTGCAGTTCCTTCAGGATTTATTGAATAAAGCCGGAATATCTTCCAGGGTGAGAAATGATTTTGACTCCGGCCTGCGAGCGGGTTTTGGCGGTGGTATGCCAGGGCAAGTGATACTTTTTGCCGAGAAAGCCAATTTAAATGAAGCGATGGAAATTGCCAAATCTACATTCCCAAAAGATTATGAAAATGGAAAATGAAAATGATATCCCCAAAAAAAGAAATATTTGGAATCTGATTCTTGGATTGGTTTTTCTTGTCTACGGATGCTTTAAATTATACGGCTTGTCAAATAGTACCGAAAATGGAAATACTTTAGACCTGATTCTTGCAATCGGTTTTGTTGCCTTTGGTATTTACGATTTATGGAAGTATTATAAAGCTGTTTAAGATCTGATTATTTCTCGAAATAACTTATTAAAAAAATAAACCAGGGATTTACAATGGCGAGAATAGGCCTTTTGTAAATCCCTGGTTTATTTTATATTTAAATTTTTTACTTAACGCAATTTTCTGATAGCTATAACCTTAAATGAATTAAGCTTTTACAGCATACATTTTATCCCTCTGTTCCTTCAATTTTTTATCACTCATATATTCATCAAAGGTAGTATAACGATCAATAACGCCTGTAGGTGTTAATTCAATTACACGATTTGCGACTGTTTGGGCAAACTCGTGGTCACGTGTGGTGAACATTAGGGTTCCTTTAAAATTTTTCAATGAATTATTGAACGCAGTAATTGTTTCCAGGTCCAAGTGGTTAGTGGGCTCATCCAGCATCAATACATTGGCACGCATCATCATCATTCGACTTAACATGCATCGCACTTTTTCACCTCCGGAAAGCACTCTTGAGGTTTTTAAAGCTTCTTCTCCACTAAAGATCATTTTACCCAGGAATCCACGAATGTGAACTTCCTCACGTTCTTCGTCGGTTTTGGCCCATTGTCTCAACCAGTCTACCAAAGTAAGATCGTTTTTAAAAAACGGGGAATTGTTTAACGGAAGATAAGATTGAGATGTGGTAATTCCCCAGGAATATTTTCCAGACACAGGTTGTTCATTTCCTGTGATAATTTCATAAAAAGCAGTGGTAGCCCTGGAATCTCTGGAATAAATAACTACTTTATCACTCTTTTTCAGATTGATATCTACATTCTTAAACAATGTTTCCCCCTCAATTGAAGCTTCCAAACCTTCAATGTTTAGGATTTGATCCCCAGCCTCACGATCTCTTTCAAAAATAATCGCAGGATATCTTCGACTGGATGGTCTTATTTCATCAATATTTAATTTTTCGATCATTTTCTTTCGGGAAGTGGCTTGTTTGGATTTTGCCATGTTAGCGCTAAAACGTCTAATAAATTCCTGAAGTTCATTCTTCTTTTCTTCTGCTTTTTTGTTTTGTTGTGATCTCTGCCTTGCCGCCAATTGAGAAGATTCATACCAGAAGGTATAATTTCCACTAAAGTGGTTTATTTTTCCAAAATCTATATCGGAGATATGCGTACAAATAGAATCCAGGAAGTGACGGTCATGTGAAACTACAATTACTGTGTTTTCATAATTCGCCAAAAAATTCTCTAACCAGATAATTGTATCATAATCAAGATCGTTTGTCGGCTCATCCATAATTAGCACATCTGGATTGCCAAAAAGTGCCTGCGCAAGAAGCACCCTTACCTTTTGTTTACCGTCCAGATCTTTCATCATATTATAATGGAAATTTGCCTTAATCCCAAGATTTGAAAGCAAGGTAGCCGCATCACTTTCGGCATTCCATCCATTCATCTCCTCAAACTCTACTTGCAGTACTCCTACCCTTTCCCCATCTGCATCGCCGAAATCCTCTTTCGCATAAATTTCATCCATTTCCTTCTTGATTTGGTACATGGGTTTGTTACCCATCATAACCGTTTCAAGAACAGTATAGTCATTATATAAATTGTGATTTTGCTCCAGAACGGACATACGTTTTCCGGGTTCAAGAAAAACCCTACCGCTTGTAGGTTCACTTTTTCCAGTAAGAATATTTAAAAAAGTTGATTTTCCGGCTCCGTTGGCACCAATAATACCATAACAATTTCCCTGTAGGAAACTGGTATTAACATCGTCAAATAAAACCCTCTTACCAAATTGAACCGAAAGATTTGAAACTGATAACATATAAATTAATTTTTTCCTTATAAATTTTCGCAAAAGTAACTATTATTGTCCAATTGCTAAAAGATTAACGTTTTAATTAATCCTTTTAACGTGTGATTAACATAGTCCAATTCAGTAAAAATTATATTTGTTCTGAATTTAACTTCTTTGAGTCGGAATTCTAAGGTTTTTTATCCCCACATGAAATTAAAATTAATAATTTTACTCACCTCCCTTCTTTCATTTTTATCTTGCAAACAGGATAAAAAGACTTCTGAAGATTCTTATATTGGTGGACAAATCGCCAATCCAAGCTCCAAGTATGTTATCATTTCTAAAAATGATATCAACTTAGACACACTTTACCTTAATGACTTGAATCAATTTGGTGGAACTTTAAAAAATGTCCAGGCCGGATTGTACCTTTTTAAACATCCTCCAGAAAATCAAATCATGTATATTGAACCAGGTGACAGCACATTAGTCTGGTTAAATACCCTGGCTTTTGATGAATCTATAAACTTTAGCGGGAAAGGTTCTGAAAAAAGTAATTTCCTCACAAATTTATATTTATTGAATCAGCAGGACAACAATTTCATAGTAAATTACTATAAACTGGAACCTTCAGAATTTGCACAAAAAACTGATTCCATTCGAGAGGAACGTCAACAAAGACTTAGATACCTGGATCAAAAATATATTTTATCTGAAGATTTTAAAGATCTTGCCAATTCCAGCATTGATTATGAATTTTATGATTTGCGGGAACGATATGCATTTTTAATTCGGAAATATTATAGGGAATTTTTGGACAAGTTTCCAAAAGATTTTCACGATTACAGAAAAGACATTTCCTTTAACGATGAAAACCTTCAGGAGTATTATGTCTATCTTAATTTAATAGACGATTATCTTCGAACAAAATCATTAGAATATTGTGATAAAAACACAATTGATACTCGAAACTGCTATAATTTAAACTCTAATGAAAACATTATGCGGAGAATAGTTTTAGCAGATTCCATTATTCAAAACGATAAAATAAAAAATATATTTCTTGATCGGCTGGCAGCCCAAGGTATAATTTACTCTCAAAACACCACGAATATTCAATCTATTTTAGACTTATTAGCCAAGATCAATTATTCAGGTCAACGGGTAGAAGATTTAAAACAAATGGCGGTGATCCAAAAAAGATTGCTTCCTGGATATTATAAGGGCAACCTTAAAATGTTGACAACCTCAAGAGATACTGTTCAATTAAAGAATATTTCAAGAAATCCAATTATCACTTATTATTGGTCAATGAACTCACAAGGCCATCACAAATGGCAACACAAAGTTATCAAAGACCTTCAGGAAAAATACCCTGAAATTGATTTTATAGGAATTAATATCGACAAAAATAAATTTGAGCCTTGGGTACAAGAAATTAAAAAAAATGCCTACGATTCTAAATTTGAATATCAGCTAATAAACATCAGTCTTGAAAATAAATTGCTCAAAAATTACTTGAACAAATTACTTTTTATAGATCGATACGGAACAATCGTGCGAGGAGATGCCCAGTTAAATACTCCGGACATTGAAACAAAAATTCTGGAATTTATCAGTTATTAACTGGATGAAAGAATCTGGATAATAGATTAAAGACCAATAAATTGGCATATAAGTTTTTACATAATTTTATGTGACAATATATTGCAATCAACTTGATAATATATCAAAAAAATTTCCTTTAAAAGCATAAAAACGCCCGACTTTATTCAGGCCGGGGGTTTTATATTATTCACAAAAAGTAATTCTTATAATTTAGTTTCCTTTTTTATAATCTGCAAGAAATTTTTCAAGACCTATATCGGTAAGTGGATGTTTCAATAAACTTTCTATAGTTGAAAGCGGTCCGGTCATTACATCTGCACCAATTTTGGCACATTCCAATATATGGATACTGTGTCTAATTGAGGCTGCTAAAATTTGGGTTTCATAACCGTAGTTATCATAGATCAATCGGATATCTGCAATCAGGTTTAAACCATCTGTAGAAATATCATCTAGTCTACCTATGAAAGGAGAAACGTAAGTGGCACCTGCCTTTGCAGCCAATAAAGCTTGTCCCGCAGAGAACACCAAGGTACAGTTCGTTCTAATCCCGTTATCGCTAAAGTATTTTATTGCCTTAATTCCTTCTTTAATCATTGGAACCTTTACAACGATTTGATCATGTAATTTGGCAAGTTCGTTCCCTTCTTTAATAATTCCCTCAAAATCTGTGGAAATTACTTCGGCACTTACATCGCCATCAACGATCTCACATATTTTAATGTAATGATTGATTATGTTTTTCTTCCCAGTAATTCCTTCTTTCGCCATGAGCGATGGATTGGTAGTAACTCCATCCAATATCCCTAAATCCTGAGCTTCCTTAATTTGATCAAGATTTGCAGTATCGATAAAAAATTTCATAATTCTTTGTTTAGTGTACTTTTATTTAATGTTTACTAGAAAAATCCTTCAGTCAAATAAACTGGATTTTCTAGGCTTGAAGGCAAAATTACAATTTATAATGCTTCAGCAATATTTTCTCATAAATTTTATCCGGTAATATACGCTTCAGAACGACAGAAAATTTTTGAAGTGGTTCCCCTATTCTATAATGGCCGCGTGGATTTCCCTTCTGTATAATTTTATAAACCGCATTTGCCATGACTAATGGATCTTTTCCCTGATCTACGTGCCTATTCATAAGTTCTAAAGTATTCTTATAAGCTTTTTTATAAGGAGAATCTCCCATAACTGGCGCATGATAACGGCCGGCAGCAATGTTAGTAGCAAAATCTCCCGGTGCCACATTGGTCATTTTTATGTTGAATTCTTTTAATTCCATTCTAAAAGCCTCTGTAGTAATTTCTAAAGCTCCCTTAGTTGCTGAATAAATCCCTCGATAAGGCAATCCCATATATCCAGCAATTGAAGTAATGTTAATTATCAAACCATCGCCTTGTTTGCGCATAGATGGCAAGACTGCCTTGATAACATTTAATGGGCCAAAATAGTTGGTGTCGAATGCTTTTTTAATTTCAGAATCGGGGGTTTCCTCTAAAGGTCCAGTTATTCCTATCCCGGCATTATTAATAAGAATGTCAATATGGCCTTCAGTTTCAATTATTTTTGATATTGCAGCTTGAATAGTTTCATTCTTAGTGACATCAAGCGCTATGATTGGAAAGTTATTGTCAATAGTTTTGGATGGATTTCTGCTGGTTCCATATACTTTAAAACCTTTTGTTTTAAGTAATTCACCTATAGATTTTCCAATTCCTGAAGAACCGCCGGTAATAAGGACAACTTTTGGGGAAGTATCTGTTTTCATGGCCACAAAGATGCAATAAAATTTAAAAATCAGACACAAAAAAAAGGCAAGCGACCCACATCACACTGCTCAACCATTTACCCTTGCTGCGTTCCCGCCCTGGGGGAGTTCAACAGGAGCTAGTTGTGTGGGACTTGCCAAGTGCAAATATACAATCTTTGATGCCTTTTGCAAG
>Ga0307486_1000386_pt1 | contig 41618 bp, 52 predicted proteins | sample CBIW02metaG_FD_203663 | JGI IMG/M metagenome (GOLD analysis project Ga0307486, IMG submission 203663) | Sea-ice brine microbial communities from Beaufort Sea near Barrow, Alaska, United States - CBIW 0.2 | ecosystem: Environmental > Aquatic > Marine > Coastal | place: USA: Alaska | collected... | reverse complement strand
AAGCCACATGCACATCGTTGATCCCCACCGGAACCTCCGGAGTGACCCCGGCGGCGGCGTAGCGCTGCCACAGCGTGCGCTGATTTTGGATGCGGCGCAGGCTTTCGTTCATGTCGTTCACCCGCACACCGGGGCGCTGGTACTCATCCGCAAGCTTGCGCAGGCGACGCCGACTGGCCGAACTCATCTCGGGCGACTCACGACGCGACGAGGTCGCTGCAATCAACTCGGTCAGCGATCGATCGAATACTCCGGGCTGAAACTTGTCGAGGGTTTCGCGAATATCCAGCAGCAGTCGCAGATAAATGCCGAGCTCGTTGATGGTCTCGAACGGGCGCAACCGGGTCTGGCCGATCAGGCCGTTGGCGCGCTCCAGCAGCCGCGGCAATTCAATCTGGTTGATGCGTTTGGCAAGCTGATGCGAGGCGGAGGCATCTGCTGTGCTGGTGAACGACGCGCCGTACCAGGGCGAATCGCCGGGGCCGTAGCGAAATTCGCCCAGGACGGCGGCTTTGATCAGCGTGTTGGCGGCGGCCGAGCGAGAGTGGGCGAGCAGCTCCAGTGCGGGGCGGTCCAAGCGGGCGGTCGTGGACGGCGGCTCGGGCATCTGGGCCAGGCGAGCGAGCTCCCCGAGAGCGTCGAGAACCGACACTCCCAGGGTGGAGTCGCGCCGGGTGAGCGCCGACCGGTAGTCGAGCAACACCTTACGCAGGCGCACGAGGGCGTCGTCCACATCCCCGACCCGGGGCTGGGTAGCTTTTTCGTTGCGGGTGATCGACGCGATGAGATCGCGGCGCAGGGTGCGCGGCGTCACCGCAACGCCGGGCAACCCCGTCTGCACCAGGCGAGAGCGGATGCCGTCGAGGCTGGAGCGGCGAGCGCTCACAACGAGCACGCGCTTGTGCTGGGCCACGAGTGAGCCAATCGCGTTCACAATGGTTTGGGTGCCACCGGTGCCGGGCAGGGTCTTCACGACAAGGGAATTGCCAGCGGCAATCTGCGCCACCACGTTCTCTTGTTCGGGGTCGGCGTCGCCGAGCAAAACATCGGTGGCCGGCGGGCGGGCGTCTTGACCGATGGGCACCACCGGGTTGTAGGCGGTCTCGATATTGCGCTTGGCCGTGAGGTTGCCGGCAACAGCGTCAAGCAGTGGATGATCAAGCTCGGCAGCATCCGCTGCGAGGGCGCGCCCGACATCGGCGAAGCTGGACACGACGAGGCGGGGAACGACGTTGAACCAGGGCAGGTGGGACGTGAGACCGCGCAAGCGATCAATGACCGGTTGCGGCTTGAACGCGCCGTTGGTCACGGCGAGCGCCACGAAGGCGTTGGCGTCGAGCACTATGTGAAACTGGTCTTTGAGCGCGCGGGCCAGCTCGGGGTTCAAAAATGGCTGGCCCTTGAGCTTGAGCTCGTAGTCCCGACCGTAGCGACGAATGGCGAGCGGCCGCAGCAGCACCGGGGCGTTGTAGTCCACGTCTTGGTAGCGCCATTCGGCGAGGCCGATGGCGAGGTTGACCGACTCGATGCCGCGCATGGAGCGCAACTCGATGCCCTTCTGGGTTATCTCGTTGGCGGCGAGGCGAGCATTGCGCAGCGCCAGTTCGTCACGAATGAGGTTTGACAGCAGGGTGGTCTTGCCAATGATGAACTGGGGCAGGCCGCCGGGGTGCGTGGCGCTAAGTTCAATGCGGGTGCGGGCTTCGTCGGTGAAGTGCAGCAGCGGTGAGCGACCGCCGAGCGCGGCGAGTTCATCGCGCCAGCGCTGCCAGATGGGCTCAGCAATGTTGCCGGCGGTGAGGGCGGGATCCCCCAGGCTGAGGTTGTGGGGGCTGGTCACGTTTTGCGGGTCGCTGGTAGCGACGTCCAGGTACTTTGAAAGCACATCGTCGTCGTCTTGTTTTTTATCGAGGTGCCACACAGGCCTACCCTAATTGGCAAATCGCGATTTTTGGCTGAAGTGGCCGGGGTTTCGCTGGTTTTCTGCGCATTCTGGACACTCACAGCCAACCCCGACGTTTGAAGGCAATGAACAGGGTGGCCCCCATGGCCAGCATGAGCGAGACCGCAAAGGGGTAACCCAAGCTCCAGTGCAGTTCGGGCATATTGTCGAAGTTCATGCCGTAGATAGTGCCCACCAGCGTGGGCGCAAACAAAATTGCTGCCCAGCTACTGATCTTTTTCACCTCTTCGCTCTGCGCGAGGCTGGTTTCGGACAGGTGACGCATTTCGTCGTTCTGGCGCTGGCCGACGAGGGTGCTGTTCACGGTGAGCGCGTTTTGCAGCAGCTGGCGAAACGCGTCGCCGCGTTCGACGACGCGCAGGGTGTGGTCGAGCACGTCGCGCAGGTGCCGATGCAGTTCGAGGTCCACCTTGTAGGTGTCGAAACCGCGCTGCATGGTCTCAAACATGGTGACCAGCGGCTGGGTGGCGCGTTGAAACTCGATGACCTCACGCGAGAGGGCATAGATGCGCCGGCTCACCGCGGGGTCGCCGTCGAAGAGCTGGTCTTCAATCTCGTCGATGTCGTTCTCCAGCCCCGCTACGACGGGACCGTATTCGTCGACGACTTGGTCGAGAATGGCGTAGAGCACGGCTTCGGGGCCGAGGGCGAGAAGGTGCGGGGTACTTTCCATGCGCTCGCGCACCTGGGCGAGGTCGGGCGACTCAGCATGACGAATGGTCACCACGAAATCCGGACCGACGAACACGTGAAGTTCGCCGAATTCCACCCTCTCGTCCTCGTCTATATAGCGCGCCGGACGCAGCACGATAAAGAGGTTGTCGCCGTAGCGCTCCACCTTCGAGCGCTGGTGCCCTTTCAGTGTGTCTTCCACCACAAGGGGGTGCAGGCTGAATTCCTGGGCCACGGTGCGGACATCCGCTTCGCTTGGCCGGTACAGTCCAATCCACGCAAAACCCTTGTTTTGTTTCAGTGCTTCAAAGGTTTCGTCGAGGCTGTGCGGCGTGGCCGCCCGGTGCCCGTTCACGTAGACCGCGTTGTCGACCAGCGCCATGGGCTCTCCTTATTCGATCTACCAGTGTGCCACGCCGTCGAGCCCTCCGGTAACGATGTGCCCCGGGAGTGTCACCACCACTTGCTGCGGGTCGTGAACTCGTCCAGCTCCAGCGTTTGGTTCGCACAGGCCAAGATCCAGTTGAGAGCCGTGTGGCCCGACTCCGGGTATAACGGGCACCGTTCCCAGAGCACGAGAAAGACTTCCAGCAGCAGCAGCCGCTCAGCGTCTGGTCCACGACTGGCACTCGTCGAAGTCAGCACGTAAAGAGGAGTGACCATGACGTCGTAAAGCGCTGCAAATGCAGTTCTGTCTCCATTGGCCGACAATTGCAACAACTCCTCGACTTTATCGGTGGCGGCTGCGACTGACGCTGCGACTGCGACTGCGACACCGGCACCGGCACCGGCACCGGCACCGGCTGCGGCACCGGCTGCGGCTGCGGCTGCGGCTGCGGCACCGGCACCAGCACCAGCACCAGCACCAGCACCAGCACCAGCACCAGCACCAGCATCAGCTGAGACTGAACCCGCATGCCCCAAGGATCCGCTTGAGCGCGGACGCTGAAATAAAAAAGTACGTAAACGCATCGCTAGCCCCCAAGGTGTGGATCTTGCGCAGTCGGGGTCTAGGACAGCGCCTTCAGGGTAGGTGAATTCTTCTCACACTTCCAGTGCTTTCGCGCTGGTTCGCCAAGTTACTGCGCGGCCGGCCGATATTCGCCATGTCGAGGGCGCCGAGCATCGTCGCCCGCCGAGGTGTCCCAATTATGCCGAGAGCCCCCGTTGCACCGGTGCACCCCGGCGCAAACGGACACTTTCGACGAGCGGATAAGTTGGACTAGGCCAACTTCACCCAGTTGGACTCCGTGGGGTCGCCACCCACCTTGCAGAACCACAAGCTGACCACATCTATGCCGCGCCGCTCTGACGCGGTCGACACCGTGGCCAACAGTTCGCCCGCCGTTGACCGCTTCAATTCGAGCGGACCGCTAATCCGCAGGGGAACGAGTAGCAGCTGGGCCATGCGAACGGACTCGATAACGGCACCCTGTTCCCGTGCCGAAGAAGCCACCGCACCGGGCCCGTCGCTGCCGGTGGCGATCAGGCCGGTGAGCCCGGCGGCCAACATTCCCGGCCCTTCCGCCGATCGACCCTCCACACCGGGTGTTCCGCGGCCGAACACGCCGGCGCCATTGGCACCGTCGCCGGTCACGCCAGTTTCTCCGCGCCCCAGCACACCGGCCCGCTGGGCCGTTTCGAACGCAAGGTCACGCCCGGTGGACTGCTCGTAGCCCACAACACCGTTCTGACCAGTGCCAAAAACTCCAGCGGATTCGACACCCCCCACGCCGAGCAGCCCCGCTCCGACCGAGTTCTCCAGCGGTTTGTTTCGCGTCACCTCGTGCACGTAGCCGACTGCCCCATTGATCCCCTGCGCGATTATTCCGTTTCCGGCGGGGATGGTGCCAATCGAACCGCCGGTGGCAAAAGCAACCGTGCCCTTGGCGTGAATGGCATCAACACCGTGGGGGTTTGCGACGAGAACTTTGTCGTCCTGGGTCGACACGTTCAGCACGAAATCCTCCCCGTAGCCTCCCGGAGCGTTCCCTCCGTTCATTGCCAGCAGCAGGGTTCGGTCCTCGCTCGTATTCGTGCGGCCAACAACCAGATCATCGCCGCTCTCTTCCGCTCCACTTGCCATGACACCTACCTCGTCTCATCTTTTGCGTAACCGACCGTCGGCACTCGGGCGCGCATGCGCGTATCCGCTGGCATTCTGCCCCTACCCGCACCCGCATACAAGCACGACGACCCCACCGGATGCCCCGCGCTCCCGCACACCTCGTCACGCCGCCACGCCGTCACGCCCACCGAGACGCCGCATTTCTACCGAGAGGGCCCGTTCCAACGGGCACTCTCGGCGCAAACGGAAACTCTCGGCGCTGCGGGCGCTGCGGGCACCTCAGCCGAAGTAGTCGGGCCGGCTCACGTAGGTGTCGGCAACGAACATGACGCCCGACCCGCCCTCCAGCAACTGCCGCACGGCAAGAATGAGCGCCGAAGCCTTGTTGGTAGGCAGCACGGTGATAAGCATGGTGAGCGTGTCGTATTCGTTGAACAGGAGCGCGCCGGAGTGCGGGCCGTGGTGCCCGATGCCGGAGACCCCCGAGACAGAGGTATAGCCGGTGGCTCCGGCCGAGGTGATGAGCTCTCGAACGGGCGGTGCTTCTCGGCCCGACACGACAATCTCAATGCGGGTCATTTTCGTCAGTGCGTCCATGATTAGGTTCCTTCTACTGGGGCGGGAGCGGATGGTGGGGTGTGAGGAGGCGTCGGGGCGGGAGCGGATGGTGGCGCGTCAGGAGATCTCACAGCGTGGGCGGATGCCGGGGCGGGAGCGGATGTCGGGGCGTGGGTGATGCGAGGGGCGTGGGGGTCAGGATCCAAGGTCCAGCCGTAGGTACCGTAGCGATACCACGGGCTGCTTCGATCGTTACGGGCAGTGAGCGTGATCCACTGATTGTCGAATAGGTGACGCAGTACCTGATTGCGCGAAATGATCGCGCCGATGCGCTCCAGCGGTGCTTCGATGAGCACGCTGAGCCGCATGGGTTCGTGCAAGTTGCGCGTGCCCACCGCCACCGATTGCAGGGGCAGTCCACGCCGAAGATCGCCGGTCTGCCCGGACAGAACGCCCAGGGTGCCGATGGCATTGTGGATAGTTTTGGTGCCGGCACCCCACCGGTCCTGGTCAATGGTGGAGAAATAGTATTGATGACTGATCCACTGGGCCACGACCAGGGGCGCGGTCATGATCGTTTCGAGGGCGCCGCCGTCGGGGTCGCAGTAGGGCTGGTAGGAGTGCAGAAAGACGCGACGGTGCAGGTCCACTCCGCGCGTTATCGCCCGCGGGCCAATGATCATGGCAGCGTTGCCGGCGAGGCCGAGTTCGGGATAGACCTCGGCCCAGTCGTTGGCCCGCCGGCGCACCCGAGCCAGCGAATGCCGTGCGGCGCCGGGTAGCTGGTCCGACCGCTCGGCGACGAGCTCATTGGCCGCCACGCACTGCTCGGTGAGAAAGGCGTTGACCGCGCCGGTATGGCTGGCCGCAATAAGATGACGATCAAGAAGGTGCATTTGGTCGGACACCGTGTCGTGCTCGACTGCCACAAAGAGGGTTTCGGGCGGAATAGGCAGCCCCCGCCCGGACAGGGCCCGGCGCACGTCTGCATCGTTGAAGATAGCCGCGGCGGCCCGTGCGTTGGCAGCGCCGGGGTTGCCGCCGCAGGCTCCACAATCCAGAGCGGATTGGTAAAGGTTATTGCTGCTGGTGGACCCGTGCCCGGCCAGAACTACCAATGGCGCGAAGGTGTCGAGACCCATCATGCGCAGGCCCGTCTCGGCTAGGGCAATGCGCTCGTCGAGGGTAAAGGCATCCGCTACGGTCACGCTGCTGGAGAGCGTGGGCGTTGGGCGTAGGCGGGCCAGGATGTTGGTGCTCCCGGGCCAAAGTGTGCGCAGCAGCGAGGTAGCGCCAAAAAACCAGCCAAGCGTTTCGGCGAGCGCAAACGGAGCTGCGGGCACGCTTTCGCCGGCGTGCGTGGCGGCGCGAAACGCGTCACGAAACCGCAACGAGCGCAGTCGACGGCCCGCCCGCGTTAGATCTTGGGGCGCCTCGGTCACGAAATGGCGTGCCGACAACAGCGCCGGAAGGGCATCGATGCTCGAGCGTGCTTGATAGGGGGCAAAGCGCATGGGCACTCCGAAGAAGCCAGCGAAGCCGTAGGTCTCAATGCGCGGGTTTACCTCAAGGCGCCGCCGCATTCCTTCGGACCGCACATCGATGCACATGATCACCTGCACACTGTGCTGGTCGTTGCTAGGGGCGGTGCTCGGCAGCGACGCCACAAGCTCGCGCCGATAGTGCTCTTCGTAAGCAATTTGCCACGTGAAGGCGTGTGCTTCTGGCGGGTGCAAGGCCAGAATACGGGACACCCGGGCGATCGTCTCGGGAGATTCGTGCGACGTCGCCAGCGCGGCCGTGAGCGTGGCCGCCCGCTGCCACACGGCAGCCGCCGGGTCGGTGGCGGCCGCGGCCGACGCGGCGGTAGGCGGGGCGGGCGATGTGGCGGTGCGCCCAGCTGCGGACGGGCCCGACGTGGTGGCAGGCGTAGCCGGCGATGTGTCCGGCGTGATGTTACGCGAGTGTGCGCGGGAAGTCGTAGGCGCGCTGCTCGACTCCAACAGAGGCAGGCCGAGCGCCCACCGGAGGGTGATGCGAATAGCTAAATAGCTGGTGAGATCGATATCGCCAACGTGATCAGCCCGCCACTTGATGTGCGCCATCCAGCCGGGGAGGTGCTCTGCCTCCTGCTGCAGCACCCGCTCGATCTCATTCGTCGGCACTTGCAACCGGGCGAGAACGTCGGCAATGGCCGCATCCGCTGTTGTTGGCAGGGCGCGAAGGTGTCTCCGAGCCGCGCGGGACAACTGGGGGTCGTAGCGAGCCATCGCGGCCCAGGCCGACCATAGTCCTTTCTCGCGTTCCGGCATTTTCCAGAGCGGATGGGGGTCGAGATAGACGGCCACCCATTTTGAGACGAGTTCGTCGACCAGGTCAGCGCGCGGGGTCATATCGGCGTTCAGGCCGGTATGCGAGCCAGTATTCAGGCCGGCGCTCAGGCCAGCGTGCGGGCCGCCGTGCGGGCCGCCGTGCGGGCCGCCGTGCGGGCCGCCGTGCGGGCCGCCGTGCGGGCCGCCGCTTAGACCGGTGAGATCACACCGCACGAGTTCGGCCGCTACGAGCGCGGCGGCGGTGAACACACGTTGTCCAAGCTTGACCGGTGCGATGCCGGCCAACTCTGAAACGCGCTCCAGCGCTGCCCGCGCGAGATCAGCATCCGTTATGCGACCGCTGCGGTAATCGGCCAGAAAGGCCCCTCGCGATCGCGGGGGCGCCGCTTCGTCGAAGGCCTGCGCCTCATGCCCGGCCAGCGGGTTCACGGCGATGAACGATGACAGCGGCCAGAGCGGTGTGACCGTGCGGGTCGCCCGAGTGACGGCGGCGCGAATGTGCAGGCTCATACGGGGGCTCCCTCAGTAACGGTGGTCGGTGTGCGGTGTTTTATCGGTGCGGGGCGAACGGTTCGCCTGGGTGAGCTGGACGATGCGGGACGCCTCGTCCTCCGGGTGCGTGAAGTCGATTCCGGGCGTATGGTCGGGGTACCGGCGGCAAGAAGCAATGCATACAGGCGACGGCCGGCCGGGTGGCGACTCAACCCGGACAGCAGGGGAAGCGCCACCACAACTACCCCGGGAGCCAGCAACCACCAGGCGTTGACCGCTTGGGGGGCCGGCGCAATCTGTAGCAGGGTGTCGAAGAGGGAAACCAGAACTGTGTAGCCAAAAGCCAACCCGGTAATGAGCAGGCTGCCCACAATGGCACTTTCCAGTGAAAAGTGCGTCGTCAGCAGGGCGAACAGCGCCACAGCCGCCGTGAAGACCACAAAAACCTGCAGGGCCTGGCTGGCTGGCGATAGTTCGATAGCCAAAACCGTTCGTGCTCCGACGATGGCGATGATGGGCACCGAAACGGCCAGCCCTGCGGATGCCGCCAGCCGCGGCCACCGCGCGGCTACCCGGGTCGGCCAGTGACGTTCGTTCGCTTCGCGCGCTACCCCGGAGCCGGCACCGAGAAACAGAGTTGATTTGAACAGGCCGTGGGCAACGAGGTGAAAGACGGCCGCGGCAAAGGCGCCGAGGCCGCAGGCGAGCATCATGAAACCCATCTGGGCCATCGTCGAAAAGACCAGACGACCCTTCACGTCGGGTTTGATCAGTCGCACCAGCGACGCGTACGCAAGAGTGAGAGCTCCAGCGCAAAAGATGAGGGCCATGGCTGGCGTCGATTCACCGATGGCCGGCGCGAACCGCACGATCAAAATGGCGCCGGCATTCACCACCCCCGCGTGCATGAGGGCTGATACCGGGGTGGGCGCAGCCAGCGTGGCCGGCAGCCAACCGTGAAAAGGCACCTGGCTCGACCGGGCAAGGGCCGGCACGACCAAGCAAAGGACCACAATTATGCCGAGCCCACTCGGTAAACCCGCTACAGCGGGGCCCAGCGCGGTGAGCCTCACGTCGCCTCCGGCCTGCACCACGATCACCATCATCGCTGCCACTAAAAATACATCGGCGATCACCAAACGGATGGCGGTTTTTCGCACCCCGTCTCGGGCCTGCTCCAACTGGGGGTAGGTGCCAAGCAAGGCCACCAGGCTGACACCGGCAGCCAACCAGGCGAGCCCGAAAGAGAGCACCGTGGCAGCGCACACAAGCACCGCCGTGCTCGCCGTGAGCACGTTGACGGAGACCACGAACCAGGTTTGTCGTACATCGCCACGCAGATAGCGCACGGCGAAGAATTGAATCAGAGCGCTGAGCCCCAGCACCAGCAGCAACATGACTAGTGCGAGAGCGTCAAAGTGGAATGGCGTGTTTTTTAGAGCGGCGTCGGCACTGGGCCTGGCCAGTCGGATGACTGCCAAAACCACGACCGCGACCCAACCGGCGGCGACGAGGCCAGCCGCGAGGCGAGCTGCGGCATCCGCCGACCATCGTCCCGCCATCGCTGCGCCAATTGCCGCTGCCGGGGCTATCGCTAACCCGCCGATCATCAGAACGGTTTCGACCATTTTCAGCTCTCTTTCCGCAGTCACAAAACACGACTACTAAAACATGAAAACTGTAGCACGTTAAATAATTCCTGAGTTTCATTTAGGGATACCGTCAGCGGCAGGGATAAGCTCGCGGAATGGCGCACTGGACTTTTCTCACCAATCACGCGCACGTCCTGCTCTGCGTGAGCGAAAACCCCAACGTGCGCCTGCGCGACATTGCCGAGATGGTGGGTATCACTGAGCGCGCGGCGCAGCGCATTGTGGCCGAGCTCGAAGAGGCCAACTATTTGGAGCGCGTGCGCGAGGGGCGGCGCAATAGCTATTTACTGAACATGGAGATGCCGCTGCGGCATCCGCTCGACAGCGATCACCGCGTCGGCGACCTGCTCGCTACATTCTCGCGGCTGCCGCACCCCGAGTAACCGTGGTCAGGCGTTATCGATAGCTAGGAGTTATCGTCGGCCTTGTTCTTCAGCAGCTCTTTGGTGCGTAGAAGCCGCAAAGCGGTGACCAGCACAATGCCACCAACCATATTGAACAGCAGGGTGTAGCCAAACCAACCTAGCCAGTCGAGATAGTTGATCGGCGCCCCGGAGTGAATGGCTCCGAAAATGATCAGCGAGTCGAGAATAGAGTGAAAGAGCTGCAACCCGGCAAGCAAGAAGCCACCGATAACGGCAGCAACAATCTTGGCCATCGCTGAGTCGGTACCCTGCTGCATGCGTGTCATGAGGGTGATGGTGCTGCCGCCCAGAACGGCCAGCACGATGCCCTGAAGGCCGAACGGGGTATCGGTAAAGTGCAGCGCCGACTCCGCGAGGGTGTCGTGCCACTCGGGGAAGGCCTGCACGACCAGCCACATGAAGATCCAGCCGCCGGCCAAATTCATTACCAGCGTGCCGCCCCACAGCTTCATCAGCTGACCGAAGCTCCCTTCGCGCGCCACGACAGCGGCGACGGGCATAAGAAAGTTCTCGGTGAACAGTTCGCTGTGCGCAAGAAACAGCGCAATGAGTCCCACGCTAAAAGCGAGGCCGGCCAGCAGATGATTACCGGTCTCATCCAACACTGCGAGATAGGCCAAAATTCCCAGGCCCACCTCAAGACCACCAAAGAACCCGGTAATAAGGGTGACGCGCCAGGTTCGGTGCAACCGCTCGGCGCCTTCGTCGACCGTATTATCGAACGACTGGGCAAGTTCATCTTCGATGGGCTCGTCACCCTCGCCAATCTCTCGGCGGCGCTGCTCGCTCATCGGTCAGTTCGGGTGGTGGGCATGTCTCACCTTTGTCTGATCGACCCCAAAGCGCAACCACTGGCACCAACCGAAAAGTGGGCTATCAATGCCCCATGAAGGGCACTTCAGGCACGCAGCGTCACCGGGACGATCAGGGCATCTACCAAGAGTTGCCAGCGCCACTGGCAGGGGGTCCACCGGGACGGACCGCCGACGCTGTCGGCTGCTGCGAGGCATCCCACCTCAGCTGCCTCAGCCGCAGCCGCTCAGTTCTGTGGTCGCCTCGCCCTTGGCGAGACCCCTCTTAAGGGCATAGCCTCGCATTACTCCTTGTTTAACAGCGAAAGGGACCCACTATGTCAACCTCCAACGACGGCGTGCCCGAGGGAAACACGGTGCCCGGCATCGACACTGACGAGAGCGACAAAAATTCCTTTGAGGGTCCGGATGTGGAAACTTCTTCCGCCTCGAAAGAACCCGACAGACTCGGAAAAGACGGCACCATCCCGAGCGATCCAGACGGAATAGCTGCCGGCCACACGGGCGCTGCTTCAACGTTTGAACCGGAAGAAGACGACAACGCCTGATGAGAGCGTCCACCGCCGGGGGAAGAATAGCCGTGGCGGTCGGGGCGCCTATAAGCGTCCTGCCTCGGTGGATGCTGGTGTCTGTCTTCATCGTTCTGGTGCGGATTCTGGACTGTGCCAAAGGTCCGATGCCGATCGGTCTGCTGCTTCCCGTCGTCACGCCAGTTGGCGACGTGTCCATCCTGAACGTGATCGCCTGGCAAGCCGACGCCCTCCTCATCGTGCTCACCACAGCGGGAGGACTGACCGTGCTTTTCTCAACCGTCGGACCAGAAGCGGCCGTGTGGCTCACCGCGGGCATCGGAATCGTGGCCGCCCTCGCCGGACGACGTATACGAGCCGTCGGCGCTTGACGACCTGACGGCGACCAGCCACCCACCCGCGATTTTTCGGGGAAGCACTACAGAACCGAGACGACTGGGCGCGAGCGATCGTCATCCGTGCCCGTAGCTGGAACGGTTCATAGCGTTCGGTGCGTCGAGCCACTTCGTCGGTCGAGGCCGCGGCTGGACTGGCCATGCGGCCGACTGCCATACTGGGCTCGGCGGGGAGGGGACCTGATGCCACGACTGACGACATCCGTTCTGGGGAGCATCGCTCTGGTGCTCGGACTGGTGGCTTGCTCGCCTCCGACAACCGAGACTCCACCGGTCGACACCGCGATCCAAACGGATGTGCCAGCCCCGACCGACGAGGCGGCCAACGTCGTCATCCCCAACGGTGTCATCGGAACGGCCGAGCTCACGTCTGCCTCGGGGGACGACACTGTCTCCGGAACCGTCGTGGTCACGGCGGGAGGCGGCGGGTTCGAGGTCGCACTGAAGGACTTCCACTCGGACGTTCCCGGAGGGGTGCAACTCTTCCTCAGTCCCTGGTCGGAGACCACGACCTGCCTGGCCGACATGTACAACTTCTCGTTCGGCAACCTCTCCACGGACGCCGATCAGCGCGGGCTGAGCCTGGGCGACAGTGACTTCTCCCGGGGCGACCCAAGTTATTATCTGACCGCCGTCATCACCGGGAGCGCCCCGAGCACGACTGATCCTGATGGCTGCGTGCTCACTCCCCGGGCGGTCGGCACGATCACTTGGGATGTGCCGGACACCCGCCCCGGGCTACTCGCCGTCGATACCGGCGCTCGGTTCGGCGCTGGCGGTGCTACCGCTACAGCCGATGGTTCCCCCATCTCCTACCGCGCGGTCGCCGGCGACACGCTCAACGACATCGCCGACCGCTTCGGCATCACGCTCGACGACCTCGGCTTCCTCAACCCGCTGACCAGCCGCCAGCTCCAGGCTGGCGACGATCTGAACCTCCGTGTGGCGCTGCGCGGCGGAGCCTCGGTCCCGCCGCCCTGGGCAGCCTGAACGCCGTTTCAGGGCATGAACTTCTACCGTCCCCGATACGGGAACGGTCAGCGGGCGCCGTCCAACCGAACAACGGCGACCAGGTGCGAATGGCTCACGCGGGGCGGTTCTGTTTCCCGTCGAGCCACAGCGTGTCGAATGGGTCGCTGTGCGCGGCACCGGTGCCCACATGCTTGGTGTCGATCTTTTCGCCGTTCTTGATGACGTGCACCAGAGCCATGGCATGACCGCGGCCCAAGTCGAAGTCCGTTTTTAACCAATCGACGATCACCCCGGCTTTCGTCGACGGATCGTCGAAACCCTTCGCCTCGGCCAGCGCGATGAACTGGCGCGGGGTCAGTCCCGTCTTGTCTTCGATATTGTCGAGGTACGCCTGGAATGACATCTCTATTCCTCTGCCGGTGGAGCTGAGAACTGTAGGTCGGACGCGCCGCCCATTGGAAAGCTACCTTCGCAACGCTGTCGGGGCTGTCGCCATTCCTGACCGGGTCAGGAATTCGTACACCTAGGCCTGCTCTGCCAACCGTTTGATCGTGACGATGGCCTCCGCCCACATGCCGCGCATGTCGTCGGCCCACTCGTCGGGCACCTCGAGCTCGACGACGAGAGTCGTCACCCCGTCGGTCTCACTGAACGAGTAGCTCTCGTGCAGCCCGACGGCAGGCCCCGCGCGGTTCTCGACGTCGTTCTCGATATCGCCGAGATAGCGGATAGACACGAACTCGTGGGCCCGATTCTCGACGATGGTGCCGAAGAGACCGCTCGCCGTGCCGTCGTCGTTCGGGCCGAGGAAGCGGATCTCGTCACCCTCGTTCCAGCTGCCCTCGTAGGTCGATCCCTCGTGGAAGGCGCCCGTCCATTCACGGTAGGTGTCAAGGTCGAGCATGACGTTCCAGACGTGCTGCGCGGGAGCGTCCACATCGACGCTGAATCGAAGACTCTCCATGGTCCTTGTATAACCGAGACACCCTGGCGGCGCAAGATCGCCTACAGGGCCGGTTCGTCGACGGGCTCCAAAACTCGGCGGTATGGAACGGCGGAGGACAACACTCGTGCCCGGCGCCTGTGTGATTCGACCGCCGCTTCGACGAAAAGGGTTACATACGATCTGACGCCGGGGTCGCTTTGACCGCCTGATAGCCCAACCCGAAACGGGAACCGAGAGTTTGAGTTCGATCCAAGGCGGGTTGGCTGCGTGGCTGTGCGATCGTCCTGCTGCAGTCGTGACGCGGCCGTGGAGAGAGCCCTCGGGCGGGGCCAACTGTAACGTTTGGAGGATGGGCGGACATTACAGGGTATGGATACTGGTGTGGTGAGCGAAGTCGAGGTCTGGACGCGTGCGTGCGCCAATGACGGCCGCGCGTTCACGTCGCTGTTCGACCGACATCGTGACCGGGTGTTTCGCCACGTTCTGCGTCTGGTAGACAACGCTCATGATGCTGAAGAGGTGACGTCGGCGTCATTCTTCGAGCTGTGGCGCCGCCGCGGCAGCGTCGTACTCGTTGGCGATTCGGTCCTTCCCTGGCTGTTGGTGACGGCCGGCCACATCGCGCGCAATGTCAGCCGTGGAACTCGACGGTACCGCGCACTTTTTGATTCGCTGCCGCGAGCGGATGCCACAGCTGACGCCGAGCAGATTGCTGTCGCCCACATCGAGGAAGGCGAGTCGGTCGGCTGCCTGAAGGCCGCGATGAGGAAGCTCAAGCCCACGGATGTTTCCCTCGTCGTCTTGGTCGTGCTGGAGGACTTTGCGGTGACGGAGGCCGCGACCCTGGTGGGGCTCTCACACGGTGCAGCCCGTACTCGCTTGCATCGGGCCAAAGGAAAAATTCGAGAGCAGCTGACGGAGGCACGAGCATGACGCAGATCGATTTCGACCCGGTATTCTCCGCGGCGATCCGCAATGAGCTGGACGCGCGCGTCTCCGCGCCATCGTCGGCTGTTCCGTTCTGGCGCCGACACCTCCGCCTCGGAGCGGGCATCTTCGCCGGGGCGAGCATCCTGATCGGAGGCGCCGCCGCTGCAGTCGGTCTGTTGACCATGCCCGGCGCAGAAGAGGTCACCGAACTCGGTGCGTCCGTAGTGGAGACCGCAACGGGAACGGACGCTGTTCAGTTGGGCGCTGTCCCCGACGGGGCCACAGCCATCCTGGTCTCATTGACCTGTCTGACTCCTGGAACGTTCACCTTTGACGACGGCGCGAGCATCCGCTGCGCCATGGACGACGTCGGTGGCCGCTCCGGCGGTGGCAGCTACACGCTGAATCTCCAGCCTGGACAGCAATCCATCAACATCACCACCACCCCCGAATCCAGCTGGACCGTCACCGCGACGTACGTCAGTGAGCGAACCACGGAGTGGGCAGTCAACGCCAACGGCGAGACGTATGGAGCGCTCAACGAAAGCGGTCAGCCGGATCTGATTGCGGTCGTCGCGACCAATGGAAACGACGGCTTCGTGCACGCTGCGGAACTTGCCCACGCCAACGGCAGCGAACAAGCACAAACCTTCACATCCCCCGAACAAGCGCTCGAATGGCAAGACTCAATGGTCGGGAAAGCCGTCTCCGTGCCCGTCTATGAAAACGATGGCGAAACTCGAATCGGAGAGTTCACAATCCAGTACTGAAATGAGGATTGTGACAGTCGCCATGGCTGCCTACTCCAGTCACAGAACTGGTCCGTTAGCCGAACGACCAGCGCGACAGCTTGGGGGCCGAACCATCATGCGTGCCGATGCTGTGTCACTCGGGAATCCTCACCGGAACGCTCTGACGCGCTTCGTTCATCTCCGCGGGCGACAGGTTGCGGTGGCGGACGTTTCGGAGATTCAGGTTGAGCGCGTTACTCCGGTTCGACGTGTTAAGCCTCAGCTGCATGGCGGGGTGATTCCGGTAGCCATCGCTGACGGGCCCGGCCGTCACCGACGCGATGTCAGACGCCGTCAGAGTGAGAGTCGGGCTTGCCACACCCGCTTCCCAGAAGGTGACAGAGGTTGAGTCAATGCCCACTCCAATCGCGGGAATAGAAAGATACGCGGACTTGTGGAGGCGCCAGCCGAGCCTGCCCAGCTGAGCCTTGACGGTGGGATAGACGAACGTGATGAAATGTGTGGAATCCGGATCGTCCCGCAGCATGAGCTCCCAGGTCCGGCTCGACTTCCGCCGCCGCAGAGTAACTAACACGCTCATAAAAATTGTCGTGACCGCCAGCGTGGGCAGCCCCAAGACAATCCACGGTAAAAGCGGGTCCGACGCTTGCGGAGAATTCCGAACGATCAGCCACACGATGAGCCCACCGAGGAACAGGACCGGAGTCACGGCTGTCCAGTTGATAGCTTTCATTCCGGACCAATCCTGGTGGCCACGCCGAAAGGAGAGTCCGACCGAGACGGCATCGTTTCGGTAGCTGTCCCGTCAAGACATGCCCTGCACCGGCGATTGGCCTGAGGGAGGTCAAGACCTCTCTTGAGCGGTCGCAACGAGGGTCGCGGCTGGCCGTCAGCCAACCGTGAAAGCACGTCAAACGGCTTCACCTCGCCACCCCCTAGCTCAGGGCCAGACTACCTGTTCGCCAACGGGGCCTCCGCAAGGGGGACGTCGCGCGCGACAGATCTGGGACCAAACAGTCCGGCGGTCGAGTGCCCCAGATCTGTGTCACAGAGGAACCCCCAACGGAACCCTGGTGGGCGTCGCCCCATGGCGAACGAGTGTGAAGAGAAGAACCGGTGAAACTCTCCCCGATGCTCGTCCATCCGGGTGCGCACGCACTACGTTTTGGGAATGACCATCAAACTGACCGACCGCCGCCTGCATGGGCTGGATAAGGAATCCAGCAAGAATGGAACCGCCCACTCGTTCGGTCACAGACCGAGCCCGCCTACTGCACCTTGGGTGGGCCATTTCCCACCGCCGTTCTTTTCAGTACCCCTATCTGGTGGATCTCCCAGTGGGGATGGTGCGGCAACACCTCACGTGGATGCAGCGCCCAATCGGCGTCCCTCGGGCGCGGTGAATTTTGACTGACATGACAGTGCGCGCAAGGAAACCATCGAGTTTCAGCGTCGCGGCCTTGCACTTGCTCTGGACCGTGCCGCTCGCACTTCTGATCGGATACCCGCTCTGGTTTGCAGCTCGTTTGGGCTGGTGCGGATTCGGTGGATGTTGGGGATCGGCGGCGAATTCTCTCCAACTTGAGTACGCGAGTGGAGTCGTCTTGGCCGTGGTGTGCGCGGGATTTGTGTTCGCCGCTGTGGCGGTACCTCCCTGGGTGAGGCCATGGTGGATTCGCTGGGTTATCGCTCTACTGGTGGCGCTTATTGATGCGTATATCTTCGGATGGGGGAACTCACCTCCCCTGCTTCCATTACTGCCAACGATCGGCAACGGTGGAATCTCGTTTTAACAAATACCCCACGGCACGAGGTGCGAGCCGGTGGGGTTGCAGGACCTGAAGTTTCTCGGTGGACCTGACCATCTGTTCCAAGTGATGGGAAGTGATGGGAAGCGTGGCTATGTCATGTCGAAGTCGCCCGAGCGCGACGACACTCAGGGCGACAGACCAGGGGGCAATCGTCGCAACAGCCAGGCGTGCTGATGCCGTGTCAGATGCGGGACGGTCACTGCAACATATCAGCACGGAGAATACGATCGGCCAGGACCGCTGGCCTCTGTGTCACAGTGGAACCCCCAGCGGGCAATGTCGTGTGCCAGCCGAGAAGAACTCATCTAATCGGGGATGCATTGATTTTTAGTTCTCAATACACGTCCTTGCGATGGTCAACGTTGAGGGCGAGGACGGTCAAAGAGTTGTCGATGATCTGGGCGAGGATGCGGTGATCTCCGACTCGATACCTCCACACGCCCGTGTGGTTGGCCGTGAGGCCCCTGCCGCGCTGGCGAGGATCATCTAGTTTCTCTACTTCTTCGAGGTAGACCATCACTCGCCGCTGAATTGCCCGATCAAGTTTTTTGAAGTCACGGTCGAACTGCTCGGTGGTTTCAACCCGCCACCGAGGTGTCACAGATTAGTCTCGGCCTTGAGCGCCGCGAGCGGGCGAGTTCGTCGTCCGGCGGCCTCGAAAGCGTCGAGTGATTCATCGGCCGTGAAGGCATCCTCCATTTCGGCCAAGTGCTCGTGCAGCGCTCTGCGAACGTAGAAACTCTTCGAGCGGCCCGTGCGACGTGCGAGCTGATCGAGCCGTTTTTCTTCCTCGTCGGTGAGTCGGATTGAGATAGTCATTTGGCACCTTTCGACACAAATAAGACATGTTTACATCTACTTTACAGAGCATGAGTGGATTGGTCTAGTTTTCTTGTTTTGTCGAGATGGCGGTTCAGGCGTGCACGGGCACCGTTGTAAGGAGTCGCTCAACCAGATCGTGGTGCGACATGGCTCCCTGCACGACCCCACAACGGGCTGCCCACAAGAGGAACCCTATTCGGGCAATCCTCGGCTGGCGCTGGTGTCGATTCTTGTCTGGAAGAATTGAGGGATGACCGTGACTCTTCAGCGAATTCTCACGAGCGAGTTCCCGTCGTGGTTGGACCGCAGCTGCACCGAATACGTCGGTGATTTGGTTACCCAGGGTGGATCGCACGAAGAAGCTCAACGCGTAGCGGCCGAGAGCATGAATCGTTCGTTCCCGGATGGTGCTCCGAGCCCTGGCAATGAGGTCTTTCACGTCATGAACCAGGCCGGTGCGGCAGTGGGATACCTGTGGATCGGACAGGATGTCAGCGCCGATCCAGGGGCGTGGTGGGTCTGGGACGTTGTCATCAACCCTGACCAGCGTGGTCAGGGTTTCGGGAGAGCGGCCATGCTCCTCGGCGAGGAATACGCACGCTCACATGGCGCGCATTCTCTCGGCCTTAGCGTATTCGGATTCAACACCGGCGCCCGGGGGCTCTACAACGCGCTTGGATACGAACCAACTTCAGTGAAGATGCTCAAGCACCTCATCTGAACCTTCTGAAAGCGACAGCGAGCCGCATGACTCCAACTGCCACCTTCAGTTAACCGCCGCGCCTTTCCACCGGAAACGACCGATTCCGGTGAGGTCCTTCGTGGCCCACGATTGGCTTCGCCCGACCGAATTCGAACGCGTCGACACGGCGGACCGAATGAACGGCAAGCTCAGATCCCCACGAGCGACGCGACATATGATCGGAGACATGGCTATTCAGCGAATGGACAACGTCGCCATCGTCGTCGACGACCTAGACGCCGCTGTCGAGTTCTTCACCGAGCTCGGCATGGCCTTGGAGGGACGGGGGCAGATTGAAGGCCTTTGGGCGGACCGCACCGTCGGACTCGACGGTGTCCGGAGCGACATCGCGATGATGCGGACTCCGGATGGCCACAGCAAATTGGAGCTGACCAAGTACCACGCCCCCGCAGCGTCCGGTGCCAAGCCGGAGAACGCGCCGTCCAACACTCTGGGTCTGCATCGCGTCCTGTTCACCGTGGACGACATCGATGACACCATCGCCCGGCTGAGCGCCCACGGCGCCGAACTCCTCGGCGAAGTGGCGCAGTACGAGACCAGCTACCGGCTCTGTTACCTCCGTGGCCCCGCGGGCATCATTGTCGCGCTGGCCGAACAGATCGGCTGATGCCCGCCCGTCGCGCGGGAATGGAGCCTTCAAAGGCGACGCCGTGGTTCCAAGTAATGATCCGGGCTGAAGTCGGAGTGACTTGTCCAGAGGATGCGCAGGCCCATCAGTCGGCGCCGATGGAGGAACCCTGACTGGGACAGATCCGCGCGGCACTTGCTCGAACACTCGATGATCTTGTTTCTCGCTGACCAGGTGTGATGTTCACGACGAAGCGGGAGGGCATTGAGTTGGCGATGATTCCTTGCCCGGCAAGGGCATGGCGGTGTTCCACCGAAGCGCCGACGTCTCGATAGGGAGCAACCGTTGCATAGCCAAGAGCTGGCGGTCAACGCAGAAAATCTCCGGGCAATCGCGTTCGCACGTGCCTCGTCCTGGGGGTGGACAGCGCTAGGTTTGCGCTGCCACTATCCAGTCATCCAAACAACTGACTCGGGGGAATCATGAAACGGATGTTTTCCATCATCATCGCGGCCGCAATTGGCCTCGGGGCGGTATTTGTGCCTGCTACGAGCGCGCAAGCAGGTTCAATTTACGATGTCGCGGCGCTGTCCAACCTGCGAAACATGGTCAATACCATGACCTGCTCCGCGTACCTTGGCCCGACGGGGAACTACTCGGGTGTGACAGCGGCGGCTCTCGCCCAACAAGGGTGGTCGCGTGACACTAACGTCAACATCCAGGTTTGGATCGAAGGGACAGGATCCATCTGGCGTGCTCTCGCCCAGGACACGAGGAACGGTTCCGAGTACGCATTCTCAAGCGAGGGAACATTCGCTGGTCGGACCGGAGGCTCCGCCGGACTCTCGTCACCGCAACCGGCGCTTGTGCCGACCACAGCTACTTTCACCGTAAACGGTCTGGACAACAGCATCGATCTCGAAGGTCTAGCTGTCGCGCTTGCCGGGGTTCCGCTTGCCGCGCTCTGCGACTCGACGGTGTTCATGCCGGGGACTCACGGGGCTGGGTCGAGCGTCACTGACCAGACTCTGGCCTGCAAATCAGCCGCTCTTGCGTCAGGGGCATCGATTCGCTCAGTTCTCCTTGCCCTGAGGTCTGCCGGTGGCCCAGCAATGATCGCGATGATTGCAGCCCAGTTCGCTGTCACGCAGCCCGCAACAGTTCCTACATGGGTCAACGGAACAGCACCCAAACCAACCAGCGCGAAGACTCCGCCCGCAACGCTTCCGCCATTCTTCAGGCTTCCGAAAAAGGCGGCGCAGTTTGCCAATGAGTACAGCGTCACTCAGCCAATAGCCGAGACGATCATGAAGCAGTGCCTGTGGTTGGTCGCGTCCGCCGGATCAGGAGACCCGTACAAGCGCTGCTCCGACACGCCAATCTTCGCTTCCGGCCAGTCTGATGTTTCCGAAGCAACGAATCATGATCTGATCGCGCTGGCGACGATCAATCCGGGCTGGGTGGCCCTCAACTTCCGTCCCAGCGGTGAGAACCCGGCCGCACCGGACTGGTACAAGACGGTCCTCCCATGTTCAGTCGGCTACGACTTGGACAAGAACTGCGACGAGTTCCCTTTCCGAGCAACTGAGGAGGGCGGCCCTGGTGCGAGTTTGATGGTGATCGATAAGGGTCAAAACCAGCTCCAAGGTTCTCTCTATAGTTCCTTCCTCTCGAATCGTGGTTTCTATGGCAAGCCAGTCGGAGAGCGGGAGTTCCTGTCGGTTCCGATTCCATCAACATCGCCATTACTCCCGTCGCTGGGGTTCTGCTACGGACAAATGACAGCCCTTGTCGGCTGAATCTGTCGTCGATGCGTTGGACCGATGGTCAGCGCTCGCGCTGTCACTCGGGGCTGGAAGCCTTCAGGGATTCCGCCCCGGGTTGACCCAGGTTGGGCTCGACGAGATCGAACGCAAGTACCAGCTCCCGCTACCAGCCGATGTCCGCGCGCTGTGGGGTTGGCGCGACGGCGCGGACAGAACAGCTAGCTCCGGCTTCGGGGATCTGTTTCCGCCCCTGACGTCAGCGATCGATTGGGCAGACTTGACTCTGCGAATCCGCCGGGACGGAGATGCTGATGATATCTGGGGCGCGGATCGGGAACCGTCCGCAGCCACCAGATGGGTGACCTTGAAAGGCGGCCAAACGTCGACGGAGATAGATGTGACAGACCCAGGACTCGGGGACTGCCCGGTGCTCATCCAAGATCCGACATCGCCGTTGGACGCCTTCCCAAGGTTCACTCTCACCGAGTCGATCGAAGGCTGGATACGCGCCGTTGAGATCGGCTACTGGTACGTGGAAGACGGCCGCTGGCAAGATCGTCCCGAGAACTACCCGTCGACGCCAGACCGCTGGCGAATGTGACCGCGTCTGCCAGTAGCTGATGCATTCGCTGCACGGTGCTCCGCGTCATCCTCTGATCACCGATTAGCGTGCAGCGTGACGGCACCAAAGGTCGATTTTTGCTCCCCTCTCCCGTGGGCCGCCCGCAAGCGGGACGCCGACTGCGACGATTATTGACCCGCTCACCGCATACGGAACAGTTTCGCCATGAATGGATCACTAATTGGATACGCACGCGTTTCCTCAGATGAACAAGATCTCACCGCCCAACAACACGCCCTGGAACGACTGGGCGTTAGATCGTCACTGATCTACACCGATCACGGTCTGACCGGAACGAACCGAGCTCGGCCCGGGCTCCTGGTAACGCCGGGCCAAAACAGGGCCAATAGTGCGGCGGTTTCTAGCGGTCGTTGCAACACCGGGTGGTCTATTCAGTGATCAGCAGTTTAGCGAAGCGCTCGGCGGGGGTGTCCCAGTCGAGCGTTTTCCGTGGGCGTTCGTTGAGCTCGTGTGCTGCCTTCCGTAGGTCGTTGGCGGTGCAGGTGGAGAGGTCGGTGCCTTTGGGGAAGTACTGGCGTAGTAGGCCGTTGGTGTTCTCGTTGGATCCGCGTTGCCAGGGGCTGGCGGCGTCGCAGAAGTAGATGTCCATGTTTGTGCCGAGGCGGATGGCGGTGTGGTGCGCCATTTCGACACCCTGGTCCCAGGTCAGAGAGGCGCGTAGGTGGGCGGGGAGGACGTTCATCGCTGCCACGAGGCCGTCGCGAACTGATTCGGCGGTGTGATCTATGGGCAGATGCACGAGGATCACGAAGCGAGACGTGCGTTCCACAAGGGTACCGATTGAAATCTCGTTGCCGGACGATCTAGTCCGGCAACGGGAACGCCCTAAGGGAATTGGAGCGAGACGCGATTTTTTCCGTCACCGAGCCGGGTGAGAAACTCGAAGCATGAAGAATCGGGCGCAATGAACAAGATTGAGTATCGCGCCGGTGCTGCGGCGGATACAGAGGAATGTCTTTCACTGTGGGTTGATGCTTGCCTCACGCGCGACGGTGCAGCAGCCATCGGCGTAGCGGAGCGCGCTCGACCGAAATTCGACGACTCAGAGTGTTGGATCGTGGCCGAGGACACATCCACGGAAATCGTCGGATTCGGGCTCGCCACAAAGCCGGGCAGCGGTCTGCTCGGTGATCCGCCGGCCGCGCCGGTGATCGGCCTCCTCGCCGTCGCTCCGGACGCTCAAGGTCGCGGGCTCGGTGCCAATTTGCTTATGGCTCTCACCACCGAGCTGGCCCTAGGGGGCTACGACCAATCCGTACTGCACGTTCTCGCCGATCACCATACGGCGGTGCACCTCTACGAGAAAATGGGATGGAGACAGCTGGGTGAACCCTTCCAGCATTTTCTGTTGAGACGCCCGACTCAGGCGTATGTCCTCAATTTGCATGGGTTGAGCGCCTGTTAGCCGAACCGTCAAAGCGAAAGGTTTCGACCAGCTTCAGTTCATTCACCGTTAGCTGTAGCTTCAATCCAATCGGCAGCTTCGTCTGAGACGAATAAACCGCTCGGGCCGATCTCACCGACCCACCGTGCGTCTGAAGCGACAACGCCACCCGCCGCCGTGATCTGACCTAGCACCTCGGCCGAAACAGCTTCCCCATTATGGGCGATCAACCATTCCTGCGCTTCGGAATCCAACCTCGACCACCACTCACCGATGTTCATGGACCGAGCTTGCCACCCATCCGTGTCGCGTGCCACCGCCGAGGGGCCGTGGCCCGCAAGGGGAACCCTCTACGCACCGTCATTGTCGTCGCGCAAGGAGTGGATCATGCTCTGCAGGATTCGGAACGCACCCGACTGCTCGGCCTGAGTCATGCGGCCAAGCATCTTGACCTCGACGGATCGGACCGCAACGGTCGCCTCCTCGAGGCTGCGTCGACCGCGTAGCGTGAGCCGGGTTGGAAGCACTTTCCCAACACGGGCCTCGGCCGGCCGGCTCACGTAGCCGTCTCGTTCCAGGGTCTGCAGGAGCACGTTCATCGACTGCCGCGTCACGAACGCTCCTCGCGCGAGCTCTGAGTTGGACAGGCCCGGGCGCTGGGCCAGCAGCTCGAGGCAGGAGTAATGCGTCACGGTCATCCCGAGCGGCCGCAGCACTGCCTCAAGAGCCACGCGAAGGGCGCTCGACGCCTCTTTCAGCAGGTAGCCCAGTGACGTCTCCAGATCGATGCCGATTCCGTCTTGACTCATGTCAGTATTTTGACATAGATTAATTTGTGTCAGAAAACTGACACGATAAGGAGTACTACTATGCCCGTCACCGGCCCTGACTTCATTTCCCTCCAGGCTCGCGATCTCGACGCGTCGCAGGCATTTTACGAGCAGTACCTCGGCCTGGTCCGCTCTCAGACGGGCCCTCCCCATGCTGTCGTCTTCGAGACGACCCCGATCGCTTTCGCACTGCGAGACGTCGTTCCCGGCACCGATCTTGCGTCCGTTACTCAGCCCGGCATCGGCGCCGCGATCTGGCTGCACGCCACCGACGTCCAGGCCATTCACGATGCTCTCGTCGCCGATGGTCACACGATCGTCTCGGCCCCGATCGACGGCCCATTCGGTCGCACGTTCACCTTTGCCGACCCCGACGGCTACCAGGTCACCCTCCACGACCGAGCCTGAGATGCCCAACGCCTCCGTACTGCAGCCGTCGCCAGCTGGTGGTCACACGCCTGACGTTCACCGCGACGTATCTGGGGCCGAACCCCCGAGCGACCACGCTTGACCGATGCTGTGTCGCAGGGGAACGGTCTATGGGGCACATCTCGCGCATTATGTACGTTTTGCACTATACTAGCGATATGACTGAGGTTGCAATCACGGATGCCCGCGGGCGTCTCGCGTCGATCATCGACGCGGCGCGGCGCGAGCCGGTGTATCTGACTCGCAGGAACCGACCTGTCGCGGCGATCATCGACGCCGACCAGCTTAATAAGCTGATCGAGGACTCCGATGAACTCGCGGACATCCGGGCAGTCGATGCAGCGTGGGAGGAAACAGAGCGACTTGGTGAGACGCCCGTTCCTTGGGAGGACGTAAAGCGTGACCTCGGTCTGTCGTGACTTACACGCTTCAGATCCTGCCCGTCGCAGCCCGAGCAATCCGCAAGCTTCCCCCGGAGGCAAAACGTCGCGTGCAAGCGATGATCGAGCTCCTCGCGGATGACCCCCGGCCGCCGGCTGCAAAGAAACTCACTGCCCGCCCGGAATGGCGCGTGCGCAGCGGCGACTATCGGGTTCTCTACCGGATCGAAGACGCAGTACTCACGGTCATCATCGTCGATGCTGGCCACCGCCGCGAGATCTACCGGTGACAAAAGCCCTAGTTGCGCTCGGGGCGCATTAGCCCACCGCAGACCAAGATTGCGCACGGGACGATTCGATCGGTGTTACGAGTCGACGGTGCGCCTGTGCAATTGAGCTGATTGAACCATCGACAGGGCAGTCAGGACGAACAACCCCAACAACGCCATCAGGCTTCCGACGGCGAGTTCAGACAGGAACCAACCGGGTGACACGATCACCTCCGTGTCGTCTGCGCTTAGATAGCGGCATTCAAGTCCTACCGGCCAGATTGAAAAGGTCCCCGTTGCCCCTCGCTCAAGTGCGGCCTCGGCCGGTACCGGTTGGGAGATCGCACACTGATACCCAGGAGCTCGTGCCTCATAGGCGGCAGCGGCGACGGGAACGCCACACAGCACGGCGACGGCGATGAGGATCACGGCCAGACCAGTGTGAAAACTTCGGCTCATCTCTGATCGAACCACAGACCGGGCGCAGTTCGTGAGGAGGAAAGCTCAGCGGACCTTTGCCGGACGAGTGAGCGCCGCCTGGCGACCAGAGCGGTCACGATGAGAATGCAGCCGAAGGCGACCAGACCGGCGTATAAGTAGAGCTGGATAGGCCCGCTGCCCAAGCTACTGAAGGGGACGGGGCCGTTGATTATCCAGAGATAGCGCTCCGTATCGCCGTGAATGAACCAAGAGATAACGATCGGACTAGCGACAAGCAGCAGTCCGGCACCGAGGAGCGGCGAAGCAAACTTGCCCGAAGTCGTACTGGTCATGACCTGGCGTCCCCGTTTGCCGAGCGTGAAGGCCTCATTCTCGCATCTGTTCGAAGAAACCTGTGAAAGCGCACACCGGAGGCCCGGATGTGAGCGCGCATGGATAGTCCTATGAAAATGTGACCTCAGCTGGCACCCGGTAGCGGGACGACCAATGCGACAGATCTAGGGCCAAACCACCCGGCGGCTGAGCGCCCCGATGCAGTGTCATTTGGGGACCCTCTGCGGGACGGTGCGCCTAGCAACCCAGGGGGCGCTGTCATCGCCGGCAACGTATCAGCTCTCAATCCCTCGCGGCTTGAGTCATTCCTGCGTTACCCCGCCGGCCTTTCAACCGTGACAGTGATGGGCTATGACGAGGTCTGGAACGGCTGAGGTCGCTGCCTACGATGCTCACGCACGCGGCCACACCGTTGCATTGACCACTTAAAACTGTCGGCACTATTGGTCCTGATTTGGCGGGGCGGCAACAGTGACCATTCTCGACAATGAGCCGCGCGAAGCGACGACGGTGACGCGGAGTCAAGGCAGCTTCCACGTTCAACAACTAGAGCGTGTCGTCACATCTTGCTCAATCAACCTGCCCAGACGATACACCTCGCGGATGCTGAGCACCCGGGGGTGGATTCATAAGATCAAGTACTACATGTGGTTGAATACCGCAGCGGCCTACGTATGTATAAACGCCAGTCCGTAGGCTTTAGCGAAACCTGCGAAGATCGTAGGTGCAATTCATTCTTCCCGCGTCCCCTGCTCCCGACAACGACATTTTTTTAAGTGGTCACATCGTATTTCGAAAGCAACTTCCGTACCTGCCCACCCGGTGCAGCGTTACCCCATTATTTAGGGACGAGATTCCATAGCCTTGCCAGGAAGTCGATGCTCAATGGCTTTGCGACATTCGCACGAATAGTAAAATACCACTGCCGATCACGAGGGAAGCGATGCCCACAAGTATCGACCCAATCGATATATTTCCTACAAAAGCCACTACCGGTGCCAGGGCGATTAGAATTGATCCAAAAATTGCTATCGCCGGTATCTTGCGCTCGGTTTCCTCATCGACAAGCCCAATAAAGATCATCCGGCGTTTCATCCTAGACGCCAATCCCAAAACCCTTCAATGTGTTCTTCACGATCGAGCCTGCGATGCGCCCAACCGCTCCCAGCGCCGCGCCGAGGAGGCAGCCCCTAAACCCGCCCCAGAAAGTGGAACCGTCCCACATCGAGTTTAGCGCACCCGTAACGCACCCTCCGATGATCACTCCAACGCCAGTGGAAACTCCCGCGAACGCGGCTGCAACCGCAGCTCCAGTAGCAGCACCAGCTGTTATCGAGAGTGCAAGTTGCCACCATTGCGGGTCAGCAACGATGGGGAATGCTGAGGTTACGTCAAATTTCACGCTCTGAATTAGCACCTGATCTTGAACGGTCAAAGAAGTCTCGACATTCTGACCGTTCGCATCCTTCGCCCAGGGCGCGAGGAACTTTCCCATCGCTATGCCTTCAGAGTCACGGACGGAGACCGAACCATCTGATTCGACATTCACGATCGCATTGGCGGGGAGCGACAACGGGAAACTGTACGTGCTTGCTGCGGCTGAAGATTTGATGGTTATAAGAGTTTGCGTGCCTGTCGCAGTCACATAACAAGTCAATGAAGCACTCGGTAGGACTGTGCTCGCAATTGGGGCGCCCTGACCGGCGAATAGCACCTCCGGAACGTCACTGGCATCAAGATGCTGCGCCGCCGCTGCCTTGCCTGGCAATCCAATACTCGAACCGGCGTCACCGCCGCTCAGGACTACTTGGCTTGACTCTGAATTGGAGTTTGCCCGGGGGTCATGACCTTGAGCGCCTGCACTAAGGCTTGGGGGCGCAATAGGCATTTCCGCCGCCGCTGCGATCCCCCCTGTGGTGATGGAAATACTGCCAACGAGCAGTCCCACGATAAACGCTTTTCCCGAGAATCGCATGCCACCGGTATTCTTTTGCATAGAGTTTCAAACGTCTTCTTTTTTACTCAAATATTTGCGACATCGGCTACGGCAAACTATTCCGCCAACCATCACTGCCCGCGGCCACGATAGTCGCAATACAATCTTCTCGTCAAACGACCACGGAGAATTTGAATAAATAGCGGCTGAAAGCGACACCGTCAATGCCGGCGACGGTGGTGGCCGAGCGGGTGGGGTGGACGGGTTCGTCGTCGTGGTTTCGGAAGAAGGTCGCGCAGCTAGGGCCGGTGTTCGCGCCGAAAGACCCAGCAGACCGGATCACCTATCGGGCCGGTGACCAGGCGCAGTGCGACCTCTGGTTCCCGACGGCGGATATTCCCTTGGGCGGAGGCCGAAGCGGGTCACCGCCGGTGCTGGTGATCGTGGCATCGTATTCACGGTTCATTACCGCGGTAATGTTGCCGTCGCGGACAACGTTAATGCCGGGAGCTGACCACCCATGATCGGTAGAGGACCTCAGAGGAAGCGGGTGTCTCACTTAACTACGCCCTTGCGGGGATGATTCGCACAACTGCGAAGGAATGAACTCCCCCATTGTCGCGCCTCAATAGCGCTTGATCGATAGTCTGACTAAATGCCCATCAAGACCGACGGAGCCACGCGCTCCCCGACTGTCGCCGCTTGGATCGTGATCCTGGGTTTACTCGTGCTTTGGATGGCGCAGCCGGTCTTGCCAAGTTGGGCCTGCTCGACCAGCCTTCCGGCGGTGTGCCCGCCCCAGTTGGTGCCCTTTCGTGCCTCGCTGACCAGCGCAGGCATCCTGTTCGCGCTGCTTGCGATTGTGTTGGTCGGGCTGCTGCTTCGACCCAGATCAAACCGGTGGCTGAGCGGACAATCGCTACGGACGGTGTTTGCCGTTCCGACAATCTTGGCCCTGACCGTCGTTGCGCTCTTCTTGATACCGCAGTCCTAATTTCAGGTTGTTCCGCCAAACCGCAACACGTCGATTCCGTAAGCCGGACGACCAACGCGACAGATCTGGGGCCAAACCACCCCGTGGCCGAGCGTGCCGAGGCTGTGTCACTTGGGAACCCTCATCGGGCACGTTCCGGGTCAGGCCTCATCGAGAGAAGCCCGAGCAGTTGACCGCCGCGATGCTCGGCTACTCCTCTTTGGATTCGTCGTCGCGGTCGGCTAGAAGCAGGTCGAAGTGAAGCTCTTGTGTGCGCTTGTACGTCCGGAGCGCTTGTGTTGCAACGAGGATTAGTCGGCAGAGCAAAACCACGAGCACCAGACCCAGGATCAATGCCGCAATCGTCCCACCCATGACTGCGACACCATAAAGATTGTATGAATACATATTCCGAAGGTATCGGATCACCGACCGGGCCGCTGCCGCCGACCAGCCCACTGCCGTTGCACTGCGGTGCCAAGAACGTCCACGCAGTCCCGCAAATCGGACCTCTACCGGTCACGCGCGTTCCTCAGCGGGACATGACCCCGGAAGGCTCAGGCTTTACGAGCCGCCACAGAGAACATCAGCGGCACCCTCTCGTGACCCGAGGCCAAAACAAATCCGGCCGGCGTCTCTCCGAGTGGGGGCAACGGCTTCCAGGACATAGCGGCCCGTCTACTCTCGCAGGCCGTCGAGGTGCGAGTCTGGTCGACCACGTGCTGCCCGCGGAGGTTCCTTGGCCGTCCCCAGCCTGATCAATCCGTGCAACGTTGGGGTCGCGGCCTCGAGCCTCGTTCGGTCAAGGCCTCGACCGCGTGGAGGCTCAGCGCGTGACCGCGCCGTGCCTCCACGCGTCAGCTCGCCGGGACGCGACCTCCGGGGTCAGGCGGCCATTGCCCCGTAACGCTTGTGGCCCTTGACGTCGTAGCGGTCGAGCATCATGACCTTCGACCAGACGCGGATGAATTCGCGGACGAACCGCTCTTGCCCGTCGCTGCCCGCGTAGGCGTCGGCGATCGACCGCAGTTGCGCGTTCGAGCCGAATACCAGGTCATTCCGCGAGGCCCGCCAGCGAGCCTCGCCGGTCGCCTGAACCCGACCAGTGAAGGTCATCGCGGTCTCGTCGTCCTTCGTCCAGATGAGGGCGGTGTCGGTCAGATTCACGAGGAAGTCGGTCGTCAGGGCTCCGACGTGATCCGTGAGCACACCCACGTCGGACCCGTCCCAGTTGCTGCCGAGCACGCGGAGCCCGGCGTGCAGGACGGTCCACTCCGGTGCGGTAAGAGTGAACAGGTTCGCCTTGTCGAGGAATGCCGCCTCGGGCGCGACGCCCGGAGCAAACTCGTCGAAGCGCTCGGACACGAAGTTGCGGAACCCGTCCGCAATGGGTCGCAGCCACTCGAACATCTCGATGTCGGTCAACTCCTGCGTCGTGTCGACACGGCCTGGCGTAAACGGCACGCTGGCGTCAGATCCTGCCGCCCGTGCCGCCTGCTCCACGGCGGCGCTGCCGGCGAGGACGATGAGGTCGGCGAGAGACACCTTCCTTCCGCCCGACGTCGCCGTGAAAGCCGCCTGCACGTTCCGCAGCGCGTCGATGACCGGGACGGTGCGTCGGTTGACCGCCCAGTCTTTCTGCGGCGACAAGGCCAAGCGGGCACCGTTCGCCCCTCCGCGCTTGTCGCTGTCGCGGTAGGTCGAGGCGGCGGAGAACGCCGTGTAGACGAGGTCGGACACGGACAGCCCGGTCGCGAGGACGGCTTCCTTGAGCGCTGCCACGTCGGCCTCGTCGAGTGAGTATCCTGCTGCGTCCGGGAGCGGGTCCTGCCAGAGCAGGTCGTCGGCGATGGTGACCTCCGGGCCGAGATACCGGTGCTTCGGCCCCATGTCGCGGTGCGTGAGCTTGTACCAGGCCTTCGAGAACGCGAGGGTGAACAGATCGAAGTCGGCCAGGAACCGCTCGCATATGGCCCGATACTCCGGGTCGACCTTCAGTGCGATGTCCGAGGTCATCATCATGAGCGGGTTCATCTGACCGGGTACGTGGGCGTCCGGAGTCTTCGGCGCCTCCGAGTCAGTCGGTGTCCACTGCAGCGCGCCGGCCGGGCTTTTCGTCTGCTCGTAGTCGTACGCGAACAGGTTCTCGAGGTAGGTGTTGTCCCACTGTGTCGGGTTCGGAGTCCAGCTGCCCTCGATGCCGTTGGTCGAAGTGTGCTCGGCACTGCCGGTACCCACCGGGTTGTGCCAACCGAGCCCCATCGACTCGATCGGGGCTTTCTCGGGTGATGGTCCGATGTCGGATGCGGGTACCTGGCCGTGGCTCTTACCGAACGCGTGGCCACCGGCGATCAATGCCACCGTTTCCTCGTCGTTCATCGCCATCCGCGTGAACGTGATGCGAATGTCGCGTGCTGAGCCCAGCGGGTCGCCGTTCGAATAGGGCCCCTCAGGGTTGACGTAGATGAGCGCCTGGTGCGACGCGGCCAGGGGGCTCTGCAGGTCGTAGTCCGCGTCGCCGTTCTGACCATGCCAGCGTTCGTCGCGGCTCACCATCTCGTCAGGGCTCGCGACCGCGTGCGGGTTCCAGACCTCCGGGCCCCACCAGGTGCCGTCGTCCGGTTCCCACGCATCGAGTCGTCCACCACCGAAGCCGTACGTCGGCAGGCCCATCAACTCGAGGGAGCAGTTGCCGGTCAAGACCATCAGGTCGGCCCACGACAGAGCGTTGCCGTACTGGTGCTTGATCGGCTGTAGGAGTCGTCGTGATTTGTCGGTGTTGCCGTTGTCCCACCAGCTTCCGATTGGTGCAAACCGCTGCATCGCGGTGCCCGCTCCGCCACGGCCGTCGGCAATTCGGTACGTGCCGGCGGCATGCCACGCCATTCGGATCATCTGTGGACCGTAGTTGCCGTAGTCCGCCGGCCACCAGTCGACCGATGTGGTGAGCAGTCGCTTGATGTCCGACTTGAGCGTCGTGAGGTCGATCGTGGCGAAAGCCGCCGCGTAGTCGAAGTCCGCGCCGAGCGGGTCGGCGTCTATGCCATTCCGGTGGAGAAGCTCAACCCGGAGACGCTGCGGGTACCAACTGTCCAGGGTCGGCGACTGACCGAAGGTGCCACCGAGGTGGTCGCCACCTGCTGGCAGCGCACCGCTCATGTGGAAACTGCATGTGTTGGTCTGGTCGTCAGTGCTCATTGATGCTCCCTGTGTGCTTTAGCTGGATGAGAAACGGTGTCGTCGGGGTCATAATTTAACGATTAGCCCCCGCATCGCAGCGGTGTAAATCTGTGGTGCAGCGATGCTTTGACGCTGCTGTGAGGCGGTGCGTCGCGGGCTGCCGACGTGACGGGAAGCCCGATAGAGAGATCGTATTCCCGCAAGGTGCGCGTGGCATGTCAAGAAAGTGACTGACTTCTAGACGGTGGTGGTGCGGTGGCCGAGCGCACGACGGCCAAACCACACAAAGCCCTGCGCCGATTGCTGCGGTGCGGGCGGTGCGAAGCCCGGTGAAACCGACGCCGGAGGATGGGGGCTGTCGAGAGCTCGATTTCCGCGAATCGTGTTCCGCTCGCGGTGACCTGGGAGCACCCCCGCCAGAGGCTCCTAGTGGGGAACGACTATCAGGGCAGCTCATCAGTCAGGTCGAAGTTCATTTGAATACGCCGGCCGTACCCAAGTCCTCGCTGTTGCTCTGCCGCTGACAGATCACGAAGAAAATCAGAATCGGGATCACGCTCGATGAAACCACAGCTCAAGTAGAAGGGCGCATTCCATGGAACGTCCGTGAACGTTCGCAAGGTAACCCGTTTGCATCCGCGCAGTCGTGATTCGCTCTTGACTGCCTCGACGAGCGCGCGCCCATGCCCGCGGTATGCCGCCGACGGCATGACCGACAGCTGCTCGAGATGACTGCTGCCAGGGACTTCGAGGACATGGGCAAACCCGATCGGGTCCGATCCCGGATTTTCGCTGGCTACGAGGATGAAGCCACTCTGCAGTGAGGGCGTCGTATAGGAAGGAGCAGGCCGCCAGTCAACTATCGAGAACACGGTCGCGAACAGCACATCTGCTTCATTCTCGATCGCTTCAAGAAACTCCAGGTCGTCGGCCGTCGCCTGTCGCACAAAAGTTCTCCACATGACTCCGAATGTAGCTTGACGAAGGGTGCCGTAAGCCGGACGGCTACTGCGACAGATCTGGGGCTGATCAACGCAACTGCTTAACACGCTGAGGCCGTGTCAGAGGGGAACGTCCTACGGGACACACCCCATCTCGAGAAAGCCTGATGGCTTCAGGATGCAATTACGAGGGTGACCGGGGCCGATTCCTCAGGGCCTCCACAACGCTCGGTACCGCCGACTCGGACCCAGGTGAGCGTCACGTCCTCGTCGGCGAGGACGACCCCACTCGCTGAGAACGCACGGAGTGTCACATTTTCTGGGGACGACATGCTGAGGGCAATCTCCCACGAGCGGTCATTGATCTTGGAAGCAAAATACGGGAGCTCCACCGAACGGGGATCGGGCGTGTACGTCGTAAGTTCCTCCGGTCCCAGAACCTCGCCCGGAGCCGACTCGTCGGAGTGCAACTGGCTTGGAGCAGGAGTGGAACACTCATCATCTATGCACAGCTGCACGAGGCTGACGTCATTCGTTTCGCCATCGAGCGTCACGGTGAGCGTGTTCGCCCACCCTATCGCCGGGCACGCATTCATCATCGGACCCGAGCAACCAGACAGTAATGCACTCGCGATGAACACAGCACCAAGACCGACGAGACGCTTTCCCGCCGTGGCGAGTCCTGTATTGGCCATGTCGCCCCCGTTCGCTCCGTACCACTGAGGGTAGCGGAGCCACTGGTCGCGGCGCGTGCACTCTGCAGCACCGGCGGAGGTTGAACGAGTTCTACACCCCGTCGGCTAGGGCGCGTGCAGCACGGCCTCCCACGGCGGCACCATAAAGCACGAAGACGAGAAGTCCAACGGCACCAATGAAAATGGATGTGAGCGCGAACGGCAAAGAAACAGGAAGTACACACGGAGAAGCAAAGGCAATCGCGCACCAGCCGGCCCATTGGGTCGGCCGTTTCGCTGCTTGATGTGCGGTGATCCACGCACTATCGCTCGTCATGGTCACGGGAAGACGAATGCCGGCAACCGGATTGCGTCCAAGGCGTCCGCTGGCTGCAGCCTGCGCCATCCAGAGCACCAGCACGCCAGAGCCCGCCATGACCACGAACAGCACCAACCTGGCTATTGTCTCTTCGCCCATACCTTCACCCTACGGTCTGCGTCATCCGCTGACCAAGCGAGTACATACCCGTTAGCGGAACCTCTTGCGGGACGATCGAGCGCGAGCGGGTACGCAAAGGTGATGGACAACGACCGCTCGCAATAGTGGAACGGCACCGCTCAAGATAGTGGACTAGTTACGCTCAAAATGGTATCTTATATACGCTCAAAATGGTGTACTAGATGCGAGGCACGGGAGATTCATCACGATGGACGGCTACAAGCGACGGATCATCGATGACGCAATCGACGAGCTCTTCCCGTCGTTCGCTGCAATCTCCATCGATGGGGCTCGCGCAATCGGAAAGACCTCCACTGGGAGGCAGCGAGCGAAGACAATTCTCGACTTGGACCTCCCCGAAGTACGGGAGTTAGTCCAAGCGGATCCCAAGTATTTGAGCAGAGCAGATACCCCCGTCCTTATCGATGAATGGCAACATGTTCCGGAGGTGTGGGATCGTGTTCGCCGCCTCGTCGACAGTGATTCGACCGGCGAACGATTCATCTTGGCCGGCAGCGCTGCACCCATTGGCACCCACCTCCACTCCGGCGCCGGCCGCATCATCAGATTCCGAATGAGACCTCTCTCCATCGCGGAGCGCAGCCTGGCGACCCCCACCGTCCGCCTCCGCAATCTGCTCAGGGCAGACACCCCCGACATCCAAGGCTCCAGCGACGTCGACCTGCGTGACTACGTCCGCGAAATAGTCGCCTCGGGATTTCCGCAGCCTCGGCAGATGAGCGATCGTGCCCGCGGAGTTTGGCTGGATGACTACATCGAGCGAGTCATCACCCATGACTTCACCGAACAGGGACACCGCATTCGCCGGCCTGAGCTGCTGCGAGGTTGGTTGCGGGGTTACGCCTCGGCAACGGCCTCGGCAACCACGTTCGCGAAGATCGGTGCCAGTCTCGACCCAGGTGAACCAACAGGACCGACAAAGAAGACCTCGATCGCCTACCGGGACGTTCTCAGCAGCCTGTTCTTGCTCGACCAAGTCGATGCCTGGTCGCCCAGCCAGAAGCTTCTATCGCGAGCTGCCCTCGCGCCGAAGCATTTTCTCGCCGATCCGGCACTCGCCGCGCGCCTGCTCAACCTCAACGAGGTCAAGCTGATGTCCGCCGCCCAACCTGCGATCAACGACGGGGACCGCACTCGCCTCGGTGACTTCTTCGAAGCCCTCGTCGCTCTCAGCCTCCAGACCTATGCACAGGCGAATGACGCGCAGGTGTCACACCTCCGCGATCATGATGGGCGGCACGAAATTGACTTCATTGTGCACCGAGGACACGCAGAAGCTGTCGGTGTTGAAGTGAAGCTCAAGTCCGCGATAACCGACCACGACGTGCGGCACCTGATCTGGTTGAAAAAATCGCTCCCCGACCAAATCGTCGACCTCGTCGTCATCAACACCGGCGCCCACGCCTATCGTCGACAGGATGGCGTCGCGGTCATCCCCCTCGCGTTGCTCACCGCCTGAGGCACGCCCTGGCGGGAGCCGGAACTGGTGCAGTGGCTAGTGGCACGATACTCATGAGGACCGCCCGCAAGGCGAACCTCCTGCGGGCGGCTTTCGCCATGCTGCACCTGCCGATGGCGCACCTTCCGGGTGGGACTTATCGCTGGACGCTGGCGGATCGTGCTTCGGCCCATTCCGGCTGGTCCGCTCCCCACGGGCGGCCGATCCACCTGTAGCGATTTGGGCCGCCGCTGATGCTGATCGCGGGTGCGGCACAGGTGACGGTTCCTCCTGGCGTTTCCGCGTTCACGGTTTGGATCTCGTAGGGGCCGGCTTCGGTTGGCGCGAAGTGAGGCTGGGCGAGGAGCTCTAGAGCGACCCGGGCCAGCGAGATGTCGACGGTCCACCCGTGCCCGTCGAGGTGTCGACGTCGAAGTGCTGACATAATCCCGGCGGCCAGTAGATACCCGGCGGAGTGATCCAAAGCTTGGGCGGGCAATGCACCTGGTCTGCCGGTGCCGTCTGCGTGGATCTGGGCGATGCCGCTGGCTGCTTGGACGATACTGTCGAATCCACGACGCTCGGCCCAAGGTCCGCTGAGCCCCCACGCGCTCACCCGGCCGATAACGAGCCTTGGACAGCGGTTGTGGAGTTCGACCGGCGAGAGGCCGAACCGGTCGAGGCTGTTCGGCCTGTATCCCGTGACGACAACGTCGGCGTCTGTCAGGAGCTGTTCGAGGCAGTCTCGATCTGGTTTGGAGCCGAGATCAAGGAGCGCGGAGCGCTTCCCCTGCCCGGTATCGAGATATTGCCAAGGGAGTTCCGGCATGCCAGGGCTGTCGATGCGGAGGACATCTGCCCCGAAGAACGCGAGACTGCGAGTGGCCACCGGCCCGGCTATGACCCGGGTCAAGTCAAGCACCCGAACGCCCTCCAGCGGCGCGAAACTATCAGCCGACCCCAGTCTTTGGAAGCCCGAGCCTTCGCCCTGCTGCACCAGGCTAATGAAGGGCTCCGCTTCCAAAGCTTGGGCTTGAGGATGTTCTCTCCAACTACTCGGGCTGCGAACCGCGCTGATGATCGCACCAGAGTCTGCGGCTTCATCCTCCAGATCGAGAGCGCTGCGGTGCGAAATCGCCTGCGCTACGGCCTCGGCGGAGGCGGAACCGTCCAGTCTCAGAAGTGAACGCAAAGCCGCCTCGTGATGGGGATAGTTGGCGTGAGTGCGAACCCAGCCGTCGCTCGAGGCGAAGAATCCCGACAGGGGTGCCCACGCTGGAGCGGGGTTCCCGTTCCACCGGAAGAGTTGGTCGCTCCGGTAGGCGCCGGCGACGAGTTGCGGCGCAATGCTCACCGGCGGAACGTCGCTCGCCTTCGGATCGCGCACTTCCGTGCGGACAAGGTGCAGCAACGAAGCCATGAGTTTCGTCGCCGCGATGCTGTCCGCGGCAAGAGCGGCGACAGGCAGTGGCGACGATAGCGGCACAGGTCCGGCTGAACGAACGCTATTGGTTAGCTCCGGAAGTTCCGCGGAATCGGAGAGAAACGTGCTGAGGAAGGTGCCCATCGGTTTCCTCCCATGCCCTCGACCATTCACACGCGTTAACGCCGACTGAAACGGGGCCACTCCTGCCTGGCGTTTCTGGCCCTGTTTTGGGTCGGTGTCAACGTCATCGGACACTCCGTCTAATTTGTAGATCCAGCGTAGCGGTCAGACATTGTGATGACACGAGGATTGCAAGCCCCGTATGGGGAACGCCCTACGGGACGAGCTCTTTGAAGTGAGGTCGGCTTCTCGCGCATCTACCTAATTGCTGCCGATGAAGAAGAGGGGTCGGGTCGATTTCATAACGCCATCAAAGGGAACGGGCGCAAGAGGGGGTCCCGTGACTAAAGCGCCGTCAATAGGATGGGGCCATGAGTAATAAGATCACCAGGCGTCTTATCCCGGTCATTTCTGCATTGTCTGTTGCCGCTTTTTTTCTTTTCGCGGCGCTCTGGGTGAACGGGAACTTTCCGTTCCCCATTGCCCTCAGCATTGGAATCGTGCTCGGCACAGGCACCTATCTTGCTTTGGCTAAGGGATCGTCCAGGAAAGCCTAGTCTGACCTGAGCCACCGGCACGGGTCCGCAGGCGAACTCTCGGCGGGAGGCGCCGGAGAACAGGTACCGTCATGTTCAGCGTGGGCACCCTGCCCTCGAAAGGGGAGAAACAATCTTTGGCTTGAATGGTCTCCATACACTGGTCATCGTCGGTGTGATCGCTATCATTGCACTCGTCATGATCGCCGTCGTTGTTGTCGCAATTCGGCTCGCGCGAAAAGGCGGCGACCATTCGCTGCCTTCATCACCTGATCCTGTCGAACAGATTCAACGACTTGCCAAGCTGCGTGACGATGGCCTACTTTCGCAAGCAGAATTTGAGACGAAACGAACAGAACTTCTGGGACGAATCTGACGCAGGGCTGCTGCCCCACTGCGGAGCTTTGAACGTCCAAGCACTCTCGCGAACGGAACCCCCGGCGGGCACGAGGTCTGCGACTATGAGGGCAAACTATGGTTATGCAGATCCGGGACCTAACTTCGGCAAACGTTGGGGCAGCGACGTCACTTTGGCTCCAAGCTGGCCTGACCCGCCCCTGGAATCCGCCTGAGCTCGACCTGCAACGAGCACTCGACGGCGTGACATCGACAGTACTTGGAGCTTTTGACCACGACCGGTTAATCGGAACTGTGATGGTCGGCCATGACGGACACCGCGGCTGGGTGTACTACCTCGCTGTCGATGAGAGCCAGCGTGGCACCGGATTGGGAAGACAGTTGATGGCAGCAGCGGAAGACTGGCTGCGCGAACACGGCGCCGTGAAAGTTCAACTTATGGTCCGCTCGACCAACGAAGCAGTACTTGGTTTCTATGAGCACCTTGGCTACGAAGACGCCGACGTTCAAGTGAGATCAAAGCGCTTAATCTAACCGCTCCGCCGCTCAGAACCTACGCGGGTGATTGTGCGAAGGGCCCAAGGGCCCAAGGGAACTATCGCCGTCAACCCAATAAGACTGCCCGCAGTGCCAACCTCCTGCGGGCTCATAGGAGTCGCGAATCAAGTTCGAGCAGCGGAACGAAGGATTTCCGGCATAGGGAAGGGGTCTCGCAACCCTATTTTGGGGGTGGCCTCGGTTCGCCGGGCGCCCATATGATCCGACTAGTCGTCGTGGACGGCGACGTGACCTGCACCTCGGAGGTCCATATCACGGGATCTCTGAAGGCGACCGGCGATATCTACCTGACAAACGACTGCACGATTGACGGCGACGTTTCCACTGCGAAGAAACTGACGATGAACTCGAAAGCGAAGATCGGCGGCAACGTGAACGCCGGCGGCGCCGTCATTCTCCAGAAGACGGTTCGCATCGCCGGGAACGTCATCTGCGGGGTGTCCGTATCGAGCATCGACGGCACGTCACTCGACAAACTGAAGGTCGATGGGACCATCGCGCAGAACGCCGTCGTTGTCCTTGATTCATCTCCGAAATTTGAAGGCGCGCAATTTGCTACTTCAAAGACGGGCTTCTCGTCTAAAACGTGGTCGGCATGGCTCAATGCCACCGCACAAAGCAACTCCGCACCGTCGTGGTCGCCAGCACTGACTCCGAAGCCCGGCTGCGTCATGGCCCCGTCGAGCGCAAGCGTCAATGGTCCGGTCGTCGCCATCAGTCAAGACACCATCGTGGACGCGCGACGAACGACAACTGGATGTTCAAGCGTGAAACTACAGGGTATGACAGTGAGCCTCTCCGGGGATCTAGTGCTCTACGCCGACTCAATTGAGGCTCTGAGCGGTACGAAGTTCAATTCCGCGGACGGCCAACAGCATTCTGTCGACCTCGTCGTTCCTGGGTCGAGCGTGGCGTGCCAGGAAGGGGCCATCACACTAGCGTCGAACACCGCGACCGACTCGAAAACAACGCTCAAGGTGGTCACTCCCGGCACGCTCTCAATCAACGGCCCGACCACCATAAATGCACGCGGAGACGTCGGCTGCTTCAAAGCCACCGGGGCGGTCACAGTCCACAATGAATGACGTCGCCAACAGACACTTCAGTCGACGCAGCCTGCACCTCCTCTGGACGGTGCCCCTCGCTTTCGCGCCAGGATACGTGGCGGTTTCACTGGCGCGATTCGAACGATGCGGAATCGACCGGTGTCTTGGCGACCCTGGAGGATTTGCTTCACCAAGTGCGTCAAATGGTGTTACAGCCGCAATTGTCGCAGGGCTCTTCATGTTCGCGGCCCTGACGCTCACGCCTTGGCTTCGTCCGATCTGGCTTCGGCTCAGCATCAGCATCATGCTCTCGATGCTCGTGGCGGTCCTGTGGATCTGGGGAATTCTATTCACAAGATGACTCAATCTCATGAGAAGTGGACGCAGCTGTATCTGAACCCTTCTGGCTAGGAATGCCCGTAAGAGCCAGTCGGAGTCAGGTGCGCTGGAGCCGTGGCCGGCACCCGAATTCGCTCAACGGATCTGCCAGCCGGTGCTGGCTGCTCTCAGCGAATGTCGACCGCCCGCGGTCAGCGCCCGGAGGACCATGAACTCCACTCGGTTCCGCTGAACCAACTGCTGGGAGGTCGGTGTGGGCTTCGATGAACACGGTCCTCCCGGGCGGCCACCAACTGGCCGTTCGATCATCCAGGTTCACTCAACCGCGACGACACCCCACGCGCAAATAGGGACTATGCCCGCCCGCAAGCCGGACGTCGCGCGCGACAGATCTGGGACCAAACAGTCCGGCGGTCGAGTGCCCCAGATCTGTGTCACAGAGGAACCTCATACGGGCGAAATCACGGCCGAGGTGGTTGTGCCTTTCAACTCTCGCGGTGACTACGGTGTCGGCGTTTGCGGTGGGGAGCCGATGGGCACTCGATCGGAAGCTGGGCGGGACGACTCAGCTCTGCGTGGTCACTAAATGCGGATGTCGCCACAGGACGCAGGGAGTGCCGAATGGGAGCCAGGCGCGTGCGGGCCTATTGCGAGGTCCAGAGGTCAAGCTTCAACGACCCCGGGGGCACGCCCATTGAATCTGTGGTCAGATGAACAGAATTGGGAAAGGACTGCAGTAGCTCAACCACGCGGGCGGGCCACCCGCTGTCCGGATCAACCGAACGCAGCAGATATGCCATCACTGCGAGGGCGTTGTACAGGCCGAACACCTCCTTCGCGGATGTTTCCTCCTTGAGATGGCCGAGGAGGGGAACCTGTCCGAAATTGGGTCGTGCCGGTGCGCTGACGAGCTTGCGGTTGAATAGGCGTGCGTGGTGTGCAGAGACGTTCCGGACGTAGTTCAAGCTTGAGATCCAGCTGCTCATCATCTTCTTCGACGGGGCCCCGTACACCGTTGCGATTTCGGTCGCGATCGCACTGTTCAATCCTGAATAGAGTCGCCCAAGTTGCCCCAACTCCAAGATTTCCGTCAGCGCCCAGATGGGCATTTCGTCGTCGTACTTCTCGCGAAAGTGGGCAACAAATGCTTCGTCGGACTCCGCCTGACGCGCTTTAACGCGCTCGAGCCATTGCTCGTGTCTACTTGGCGAGGTGTCGCCCGTCTTCGCGTCGATCTGCGCCCCAGTGAAGGAGTCAACGAAGTTGGAGTGATCAACGTGCGCGAACGCCGACTGCCTCCCGAGGACATACCCGGCCTGCATGCGAAAAGAGATTTCAATTCGCTCGATGCCCTCAAGGACGAGCATCCGCAGATGACGATCAAAATCGATGAGAGCCGCGGCATACTCTGCCGAAGTGCCAGCGCGATAGTGCTTGAGGATACGAACTCTGCGTCGGCCTTGATAATCTACGTACGTTTCCGACTCGCGGAGTGGGTAGAGGTAGCCAGTGAGGCGGTAATAGCCAACGGCTTGAAGTAGCCCACGGAAGCTCTCCGGGTCTCGCACTTCGACGCCGCGAGAGGCGAGTTTGACCATTTGGTCGTCTAACGACAGCCACTTCTTTGTGTACTCA
>Ga0307486_1000384_pt1 | contig 41759 bp, 41 predicted proteins | sample CBIW02metaG_FD_203663 | JGI IMG/M metagenome (GOLD analysis project Ga0307486, IMG submission 203663) | Sea-ice brine microbial communities from Beaufort Sea near Barrow, Alaska, United States - CBIW 0.2 | ecosystem: Environmental > Aquatic > Marine > Coastal | place: USA: Alaska | collected... | reverse complement strand
ATGTAGGCGGCAACTTTTCTCGTCAGTAAAGTGAACCCCAAAAGAAAATATATCCATTATCAATCTATTTAATTTATCCAAATATAGGATATTTTCCATTAATTAGGAATATTTACGGACATACAATCTAAGATTTATTTTCTACGTTTTTAAGCTCTTCTGCCCCGGGGATTTTAAGGTCTGAAGTTAAACGAGATAATTGCGAAAGATCTATTTCTCCGGTAATACTCAAAATTACAGAAATTGGCTCTCCTTCTTTTTCACCTTCCATAAACATAAACAATTCGCTAACATAATTATCATTTTTTCCTGCTTTGGAATAAAAACGAATGTTCTTACCATCCTCTTTTACCCGCATTAATTGGTCTAAAGAATTTGAGCTTAAATAAGTCGCTACGTCTTTTTGCATCTCACTCATTACTGAAGCTGTGGAGCTGGTAAACATTTTAATTTCATCAAGGTTTTCTATAAGTTTTAGATATTCCCTGGCTTCCGGATTATCTTCACTTAAATCTACTTTGGCAAGCATTTTAAACATCTTGCTGGTCATTACCATCGCATCAACATCTTTCATGTTTTCATACTTGGCAAAAGACTGGGCCTGGGTTATTATCGGTAAGAGGCCAAGGATAATTATTATCGCTATCTTTTTCATGAGTTATTCAGTTTTTATAAATTTATCTTTGGTGTTATTAAATTCTTTTAGGTAAATAAGATCTTCTTTGCCCTCGTTCATTAATTCGGAAACCATTTTTAAGGCTTCCATGCTTTTTTGTAATGCCTCTTCTTTATCCTGAATAGTGCCAAGATCGTTATTATTCATTTCCATAGGTTTATTCTGAAAAATGAAAAGTCCTATTACCAAAATTATACTTGCTGCAATAGCGGTCCATAAGTACCTATTCCCCGTGGCTGAATCGGGCAATTGCATTTCCCGCTCCATACCTTGTTCTCTTGATTTTTCTGAAAAAGCAAATATTAACTGATAGCTTTTTAGATCGTTTGGCACCTCATTGTGTTGAAAATATTCACGAAGTGCTGATTCCTGGTTTAATGTAGTTTCCCCCGCATCATATTTCTCGAGTAATTCTCTAACTTCTTTTATGTCCATAATTATGCTTGTTTGTTAAGCTTTCGCGTATTTTTTTTCTCGCTCTGGATAAAGCCACCCTAATGGCCGTTGGTTTCATTTTTGTAATTTCAAGGATTTCATCAAATTCCAGTTGTTCAATATCCCTTAGCTGAAAAACAATTTTTTGCTGTTTGGGCAAATCATTTACAATTCTATCAATCCAGTAAAGTTCATCTTTAACCTCTAATTCCCTTTGAAGTGAACGTGAATTATTTTCATAATTTTGATGAATGATTCTTAAATTATTGTTCTTTTTCGCTTTTAATTCATCTAAACAGTAATTTTTGGTTGTTGTCATTGCAAAAGCTTCAACATTGGTATAATCCTTGAGTTTATCTTTTCGAGCCCATAGTTTAAAGATTATTTCCTGGGTAGCATCTTCTGCCGCTTCTTTAGAGATAAGCAGTCGTAAAGCAAGCCGGTATATTTTATCTTTAACCGGGTTAATTTTTTCCAGGAAGGCTTGTTGTTTCATATATGGTTGGTTTAATAACCTTCTTACCTTTAAAACGATTAGCGGTAATATTTGTTACAATGGGATTTTGAATTTAATTAATTGTGGGTATTTTTAGCGAACTATAACAAACTTAACATTTATGAAGATTAATAAATTGATTTTACTTTTATTCCTGGCTACAGGAATATTTAGCTCTTGCTCCACAGATGAAGATGACGAAAGTATTCCTGTGGTTGGAGGGGAAACTCCTAATTTGGAAATAGAGAATTATTTATACGATGCTATGAGCATCTTTTATGTATATGAAGCTGATGTTCCTGAATTGGGACAGAATTATTTTGATTCTGAAGCCGATAAAGAGGAATGGTTAGCCAGTTTCAATTCCCCTGAGGATCTCTTTAGAAATGGACTAAAAGTACCGGAACCAAAAGACCGCTTTAGTTTTATTATAGACGACTATACTATTCTGGAAAACAGCCAAGCTGGAATTCAAACTGCTACTGGAATGGATTATGGTGTTGCCACTTACGGGAATGATGGTATCCTGATATTCGTTCGTTATGTAATTCCAGGTACTCCTGCAGAAGAAGCGGGAGTAGAACGCGGAATGATGTTTACCGATATTGATGGAGAGCGTATGACCAGAAGTAATTATAACGAATTACTGAACCGTGAATCATTTGAAATAGCTTTGGTAGAAATAATTGAAAACACTATAACCGATACTGGTGAAACTATTGATCTAACCAGAGAACAATTTACTGAAAATCCGATTTTAATCAAAAAAACTATAGACGTACAAGGAATTAGCATAGGTTATTTAATGTATAATGCTTTTAATGATGACTTTGATGCCGAACTTAATGCTGCATTTGGTGAATTCCGAGCGCAAGGTATAGATGAATTAGTTTTAGACCTTAGATATAATGGAGGTGGCGCTGTGGAAAGTGCCGTGGATCTTTCCAGTATGATTACCGGACAGTTTGAAGGTAAAATATTCTCTAAACAAACCTGGAATAGTTATTTTCAAAATGGATTGCCTCAAGAAGATCTTGTAGATCGATTCAATAATGAAATTAAAGATGGCGCCGCTATTAATAGTTTAAACTTGAATAAAGTATACATTATTGGCACCAGATATACTGCCTCTGCCAGCGAATTAGTAATGAACGGTCTTGCTCCATATATAACTGTTGTACACGTTGGTGAAGCCACGGTTGGGAAATTCCAGGCCGCTGCACCTCTATATGACTCTCCTGACTTTACCAGGCAAAATAGAAACCTTAATCATAAATATGTAATCCAACCACTTATTTATGAATCCCAGAACGCTAATGATGATGCTTATTACGAGGCAGGATTAGTCCCCGACATTGAGGTGGAAGAAGATTTTACAAAGCTAATTGAACTAGGTACTACTGGAGAAACTTTACTTGCCGCCGCCCTAGCTGATATTACTGGTAATAGAACGGCAATTCCAGCGGTTTCTTACGATTCCCGCTTTACCAAAATTGGTGAAAGTGGCGATACTGATGTAGATTACCAGAGAATGTATATAGACAAAATTCCTGAGGAAATCAGAAAAAAAGCTGCTGAATTCAAGAAATAATTTTAAAACCATATTAAATGCAAAAGCCCCGTTTCTTAATTGAAACGGGGCTTTTTTATTCAATTTTAAACAGGCAGAAAAAATCGTTAATCGTTAAAGTAAAAACCATTAGGCCCTACTCCTACTTCTATATTTTCAATTAATTCTCCGCTGGTAGTATAAATTTCCACAAAACTGTTGGAAGCAAAATCACCACCATCAGCAATATAAATTCTGTCATTTTTTACTTCAAAACCATACATTACCCCATAGTCAGAATTGGAAGTATAAGAAAATAAAGCTTCCTCTGGTACCGTATCAGCGCTTTCGTCCATCATAAATACGGAATTACCTATGGTATAGTAAATCATATCATTTTCAAATTCAAGCTTTCCTGCGCTTCCTGCGTCAGAATTAATCTCAAATTCAACTAAAGGCTCTCCGGTGACTAAATCAATTTTCTCTAATTTATTAGAACTTAGGGCGTAAAGCACTCCGTCCTCAATTTCAAAAGAATTTAGAGTTTCTTCAGTACCAATCGTGGTGATAATTTCATCTGAATTAGAATCAATCACTGCTATTTCATTACCCGCCCCAAATGCAGCCTTTTGCACATAAATTAATCCATCTTCTTCATGAATATACTCAAGCACTGTATTTGTTTCTATAGTTTTTTCAATTTCCAGAGTTTCCAAATCAATTATTGCTATAAAATCGTCAAATTCGGTTACTCCGGGGGCTTCATAATTACCCTGATTGGTTACATAAATTTTTCCATTTTCAATAACTCCATATCTTGGAGATAATAGGCCACTATCAATCCTATCTACATATTCAAAAGTATAACGATCAACTATGGTTATCATATTTGAACCATTAGAAACAATATAAGCTAAGTTTTCATTAAAGAAAATTGACTGAATATATTGTCCAGGATCATCTTCTACATTTACCTGCTGATAAATTTCATGTTCAACATTTTGTAAATCATTATCTATAAAAGTAACCGAACCGCCACCGGAACTGCCTTCATTTAGAACAAAAAACCCATCGGAGTAAGCTTGCTCTGGTTGTGGTTCTTCAATTGGATCAACAATATCGTCGTCACTGCTACATGAATTCAAAAAAAAGCCACTCAAAATGGCCATAGTTAATAGTTTACTGATTCTTTTCATTGGTTTCAAAATTTAGCAATAAGCTGAGCAAATAGAGGGATTTAAATAATTTGGTTGTTATCTATTTTGCCTCCAGCATCATGCTGGTTAAAAATTAAGGTTTAGGTATATATTAAAATTTCTGCCGGGCATCCACCGGTCTTCTACACTTTGGTATTCTTCATCAAAAAAATTAAGCACTCTTGCACCAATTTTATAAGTATTTTTCTTTCCAAAATTATATGACAGCCCAAGGTTTGAAACTAAATAGGCCTCCATGTTATAGCGTGAATTATTATCAGATCTGGTAAAAACTTCGCCATTATATAGCAATTGATAATCTATACTGAAATCTTTAAAAGCATAAGTAAGTGCTCCTGTAGCTTTATGAAAAGGCACATAAATAAGCTGGTAACCGGTATTCATATTTTCAGAAACCGTATAGGCATAGGTACCCGAAGCGCTTATTTGATGGCCTTTAAAAATTTGTTTCTGCCAACCGCTTAGCACTTCAATACCATAAGTTTCCACGCTTTCTTCGTTCCTGGGACGCCACATTCCAGTTTCTGATGGCAACCACCGAATCATATCATCAATTTGAATATAATATCCGGTAAGGCTAAATTTGAAGTTTTTATGCTTAAAATGGTTTCCAAGCTCAACCTGGTTAGAAGTTTCGGGATTAAGGTCTGGATTTCCTGCTCCCGCCCAGTAAAGATCGTTATAGGTAGGAATTCTAAAATTCCTGGAAATATTCATCTTTAAGCTATAGAAATCGGTAAATTCATAATGTGTGCCTGCAGAAAATAACAACGGACTCTCATAATTATCGGTTAGCTCTTTCCTTATTCCCAATTCGTATTGAAATTTCTGAAACGGCCTGTGTTTCATTAATACTGCCGAAGAAAAGATGTTTCGAGTATTCTCTGTAATTCCAGAGCCGTTGCCATCGGTATAGGTATTTGTTAATACGGCATTAAGTTCCAGGGTTTTTGATACCGAATAATTCAAATCGTATTTACCAATAAGGGTTTGTGCTTCTCCTGAAGAATAGTTTTCAGTAGCTATATTCGCGTAATACCGGTAGTTTTCATCCAGAAGGGCTAGCCGGGCCACCGAGATAAAATCTCCAAATTCACTTACCCATTCCAGTAGGTTTCGGGTATCAAAATTCTGATATTTTGTTTTGGTTTCCGAAGGGCGAATAAGTGAAAAATGCCTTTCCCCGTCAAAAATTTCGCTGTAAAATTTTAAAGTGTTTTTTTCATTTAATCGGTAAGCAAACCCCAGGTTTAGATTGTTGTTATAAAATTCACCGTTTTCGTTCTTTCTACCTTCAATGGGCCATTCATAGTCATTATCTGAGGAATTTCTTTCTGCAGCTAGGCTTAAACTCCATTTATTTCCTGAAGTTTTTATTTTATACCGTGCATCCATGGTATTAAAACTTCCGTATTGGAAGAAAATATCCTGCTTCGTTTTTCCGCTAAAATCAAGATTGGTATTCAAATGAATTGTTCCGCCAATAGCACCTGTCCCATAAACCACGCTTCCTCCCCCACCGCGAACACTAATATTATCAAATCCGCCGGCATTTAGGGTATTAAAATCGGTTTGCCCGTTAAATTGTGAGTTTATATTAATTCCGTTCCACAAAACGGCAGTTTGAGAAGCGGTGGTTCCCCGAAAAGATGGCGAGGAAACCATCCCCAGGCCATTTTCCTTAAAATAGATATTGGTATTAAAATTTAATGCTGAAGTTAGCAACGCCCCGTTTTTCTTCAAAACTGAATCGTTTAAAACAGTAACCTGCTGACCGGTAGAAAAATCTTTCAGCTTGGTGTCGGTCAAAAATACCTCGTCCAAAACGTTTAGAGTGTCGTTTTGAGCAAGTACCGGCAAGCTACAAATCAGGCCAAGAAATAGAATGTAATTTCGTGTTATTTTCATCTGCCCTCTGACTTTTATCCCGAAAGTCTAAGAATTTATTGGTTATATTCTGGCAGGTCTCCTGGCTCGCGTCTTGTTGTTTACCTTCCCATTCCAAAAAGGAACAGTGGTTTTTGAAGTGATAACAACAAGCATCCATTACGGACTTAGCTTACAGTTGCGGGAACAGCTCAGGCTTTGAAAGTTTGAAATATGAAATGAAAAATTCCTAATTTCTTACTTCTTCCTGATTCCCTTTTAATCGGCGTGAAAAAAATCACATCCGAACCAAAAATTTCAATGCGAAATTAAACATTTATCTGAGTTGCGATCATAAAATTCTAAATAATCTTACTTTTGAGAATTCCTGTTTTAAATAAAATCACTTTAATCAATTTCATTTAACCAATTAAAAAATGAAAATAAAGACTGCCAAAGCACTTAATCTCCTACTCCTGTTTTTAGTATTTATCGCCTGCAAAAACGAGCATAAAGATCAAAATACAATTTCTGCTCAGCCTGAAAAATCCGTTGATTTAAGCTATGCTAACAATTTTAGCATCAGTGATTTCGGAGATTATTATATTTTAGAAATACAAACACCGTGGCCGGATGCTGAAAAGGCTTTTACTTACCTGCTTACGAGGAAAAATGCTGAGATCCCGGCAGGTTTAAACTACGATCAAAAAGTGCAAATTCCGATAAAGAAAATGGTGGTGACTTCTACCACCCATATTCCGGCTTTGGAAGCTTTGAATGAAGAAAATAGTCTGAAAGGATTTCCCGGGCTCGATTATATTTCTTCAGAAAAAACTAGGAAATTGATCAATTCTGGAGAAATCAAGGAATTAGGGAAGAACGAAAACATCAACACCGAAGTACTTATAAATCTTGATCCTGAATTAGTGATTGGTTTTGCCATAGACGGAAATAATAAAACATTTGAAACTATTCAAAAAACCGGAATTCCCGTTATGTACAACGGCGATTGGACCGAGAAAACTCCGCTAGGCAAGGCCGAATGGATTAAATTCTTCGGCGTATTTTACGATAAATTAGAGAAAGCTGAAAAAATTTTTATTGAAATAGAAACCGATTACACTGAGGCGAAAGAATTAGCTAAATCAGCAGAAAAGACTCCGAAAGTTCTAAGCGGAGCAATGTACAAAGATCAATGGTATTTACCATACGGCAATTCCTGGCAGGCCCAATTTATAAAAGATGCTAATGCTAATTATATTTATGCCGATACTGAGGGTAACGGTAGTATGGCTTTATCTTTTGAAAATGTACTTGACAAAGCCCAGGATTCCGATTTTTGGATAAGTGCGGGACAGTATACTTCTTATACACAGCTTTTAGAAGAATCTCAACATTACCAGCAATTTGAAGCCGTACAGAATAAAAATGTCTACAGCGTAAGCCTAACCAAAGGAGAAACCGGTGGTGTACTTTACTTTGAACTTGGCCCTCAACGTCCAGATTTAGTACTGAAAGATCTAGTTTCCATTTTTCATCCGGAACTACTGCCAGATTATGAAAACAGGTTTTTCAAGGCATTGGAAGAATAATCTGGTATGTTTAAGGTTTGAAGGTTGTCGTTAAAAAGTCCCCTTCTAATTATGGATCTTAGCTAATATTCCATTATCGGTCTTCTTTAATTTTATCTACTCAATTTATTTCAGATATTTACACCGAAATAAATCACTGGCCTTGCTGCAGTCCCAAAAATATGTACTTCCACTTCTACTCCTTTTTTTTGGGGTAATCTTTCTCGGTTTTTTAAACATTAGTTTGGGTTCTGTAAATATTCCTTTTAAAGATGTTTTTGCGTCAATTTTTAATTTAGAAGTTTCTAAAGAAACCTGGCGTTATATAATTGTGGAATATCGGTTACCAAAAGCAATCACAGCAATAATAACCGGCTCCGGACTTGCCATTAGCGGGCTTTTAATGCAAACCCTATTTCGCAATCCCCTTGCCGGACCATATGTTTTAGGTTTGAGCAGTGGTGCCAGTTTAGGAGTAGCCATCGTGATTATGGGAGCTTCGGTGTTTGGGGGCGCTTTTGCCGGAATTCTATTATCAAAATGGAGTTTGGTTATCGCTTCTAGCTTAGGGAGTTTACTGGTGCTTATCGCCGTTATGCTTGCTTCGCTTCGACTTCGTGATACTATGGCTATATTAATTATAGGTTTAATGTTTGCAAGTTTAACCGCTGCAGTGGTCAGCGTACTTTCATATTTTAGTCCGGCGGCGCAGCTTCAGCAATATGTATTTTGGTCTTTTGGAAGTTTGGGCGATCTCTCCTGGAATGAAGTTGGAATTCTGGCAATGTTTTGGTTTGTGGGAATAATTTTAGCCATTTCCTGTATAAAAAACCTCAACACCTTATTGCTGGGCGAGCAATACGCCAAAAGTCTTGGAGTAAGCATTCAAAGAAACCGCCTTATAATTATAATTGCTACCAGTTTGCTGGCTGGAAGTATTACCGCTTTTGCCGGGCCAATTGCTTTTGTAGGCTTAGCCGTTCCGCATTTGATTAGGCAAATAATTCCTGTAAATAACCACAGCATTTTGGTTCCTGCAGTTATTTTAGGCGGCGCTGCATTGATGCTTATTTGCGATATTGCTGCACAAATGCCGGGGCAGGAATATACTTTACCCATAAATGCCATAACTTCGTTAATTGGAGCGCCGGTAGTGATTTGGCTGTTGGTGCGTAAACGCAAATTTTTATTCTGAAGTTGGACCAAACTGAAAAACATAGCATCCTTAAAACCATTAATCTTGATATTGGTTACAGCAATAAAACAGAAAAAACCATTATTGCTGAAGCGATCAACATTGAAGTAAACGAAGGGGAATTGGTTGCTGTTATTGGCGTTAACGGAGTCGGAAAATCCACTTTTTTAAGAACCTTAAGCGGAGTTCAGGATGCACTAAAGGGAGAAGTCCTGGTTAAAAATGAAAAAATCCAGCATATAGACCCCCTTGATCTTGCAGCTTTAGTTAGCTTGGTACTCACTGAACAACCCATCTCCAAAAATCTAAGCGTTTTTGAACTTGTAGCCCTTGGCCGCCAGCCTTACACCAATTGGATTGGCAGGTTGAGCAAAAACGATTTACGCCAAATCAAGAAATCCTTACAAAATGTAGGAATTGAAGATTTACAAAACAAAAAGTGTTACGAGTTGAGTGATGGGCAATTACAAAAAGTATTGATTGCCCGGGCAATTGCACAAAACACTCCGCTGGTTATTTTAGATGAACCCACCACCCATTTAGATCTATACCATAAAGCCTACGTGCTAAAATTGCTAAAAAAACTCACCAGAAAAACTAATAAAGCCATTGTCTTTGCTTCCCACGAGATTAATCTCGCAATCCAACTTTGTGATAAGATAATTTTAATGCAGGACAAAAAGATAACCACCGGTTCTCCAAAAGAACTTTTGGATTCCGGCGCATTTTCCACAGTTTTCCCGAAAGGTTTAATTGTGTTTGATGAAGAATCAGCTTCGTTTAAAATTAATCCTTAGTTATCACTTTAGTTGATAAAATTAAGATGATTTTCTACTAATCTAAGTCTTGAATTCTAAAACAATTCGGGCAATTAAGTATCTTTGAGAAAAACTCCTGTTTCTCAATGAACGATTATTTACTCTTGGCTTTAATTTTTGTCGCTCTTCTACTCGGACTTTACTTTGGAAAACTTATTTCGGGCTTAAAAAGCAAAAACAAAGAGGCTATTATTGAGGCAAAAAATAATCAACTATCCCTGCAGGTTGACGAACTTAAAAATCAATTAGACAACAACTTAGATAATTATAAATCTGAATTATTAGAATATAAAAATACCGCTCAACTACAAACGGATAAACTCGAAAAAGAACGGGAAGAAATACGCAGGGAAAAAGATTTTTTAAATACAGAACTCACCCGACGAAATGCCGAATTCGAAAATTTAGAGCTAAGAAATAAAGAGCAAAAAGCCGAAGTCGAACAACTTCAGAAGAAATTTGAAAAAGAATTTGAAAACCTCGCCAATAAAATTTTAGAACAAAAATCTGAAAAATTTACCCTTCAGAATAAAGAAAACATTCAGAACATATTAAATCCACTACAGGATAAAATCCTTCATTTTGAGAAACGTATTGAAGAAGGAAATAAGGAAAGTATAGATCGCCACGCGATGCTGCGACAGCAAATTATTGGTTTAAAAGAGCTTAACGAGCAAATGAGCAAGGAAGCCACTAATCTTACTAAAGCACTTAAAGGTGACACCAAAACGCAGGGGAATTGGGGAGAAATGATCCTTGAGCGTGTATTGGAACGCAGCGGCTTGCAAAAAGACAGTGAATATACGGTGCAGCAAAGTTTTACTAATAATGAGGGGAAACGTGTATTACCCGACGTGGTGATTAAGCTACCCGGTGACAAAAAAATGATTGTAGATTCTAAAGTTTCACTTAATGCCTACGAGCGCTACAGCAACGAAACCGAAGAAACCGACAGGAAACAGCATTTAAAAAATCATCTCACGGCTATTAGAAATCGGGTAAACGAACTTGGTAGCAAAAATTACCATCAATTATACCAGATGGAAAGTCCCGATTTTGTCTTGCTTTTTATCCCAATTGAAGCTGCTTTTGCAGTGGCTTCTAACGAATATCCGGGGCTGTATTCTGAAGCTTTTGATAAAAATATTATAATTGTTACACCCACTACCCTGCTCGCCGTGCTCAAAACCATAGACAGTATGTGGCAAAACGAGAAACAAAAACAAAATGCTATCGCCATTGCGACCCAGGCCGGCGCTTTATACGATTCTTTTACCGCTTTAACCGAAGAATTGACTAAAATCGGGCGGCAGTTGGGAACGGTCCAAAATTCTTATGAAGGTGCGATGAAGAAACTTACCGGAAAAGGAAACTTGCTCCGGCGCGTAGAAAAACTCAAAAAGTTGGGCGCGAAAGCCAGTAAACAAATAGATCCTAAAATGTTATCCGCGATTGACGAAGAAGAAATTCAGGAAAATAATGTATAATAATTCTCCTGCAATTTAAAAACCTTGTAGGTATATTTCTAATAGCATTTAAAGAAAATAAAACTATCAATGAATATGAATATCAATACAAAATCATTTTTCAGCCTTTTCATTTTCAGTTTATTTCTGCTGAATCTTTCAGCACAGGAAATTTATTTTCCGGAAAGAGGAACCTGGGAAGAGAAAGAATCCGCTACTTTTAATTTAGATTTTTCTGAAGCAATAGAATTTGCTGAAGCCAATGAATATTCAGAATCTAAAGATTTACGCCAGGCAATTCTAAAAGGTTTTCAGCACGAGCCCTATCACGAAATCTTAGGACCAACAAAACGCCGTGGTGGCCCGGCAGGAATGATTTTAAAAGATGGCTTTCTCGTTGCAAAATGGGGCGATACCAAACGTGTAGAAATGACTTTTAGCGTAACCAAAAGTTTTCTTTCTACCACCGCCCTGCTCGCACGAGATCGAAGTCTGATTAAAGATATTGAAGATCCGGTAATTAATTATATTTGGGACGATACTTTTGAAGGGGAACACAATTCAAAAATTACCTGGAAACATTTGCTTGAGCAGAATTCTGACTGGAGCGGGGAACTTTGGGGTTCTTACGATTGGGCCGACAGGCCACCACAGGAAGGCGGAATTGACGATTGGAGAACTCGCAAGCTCAACGAACCGGGAACACATTTTAAATATAACGATGTGCGGGTAAATGTGCTCGCCTATTCTTTATTAAATGTTTTTAGAAAACCACTTCCTACAGTTTTAAAAGAAGAAATCATGGATCCAATCAATGCTTCTTCGAGCTGGCGCTGGTTTGGCTATGAAAATTCCTGGACTACCATAGATGGCTTCGAAATGCAATCGGTTAGCGGTGGCGGGCATTCCGGCGGTGGAATGTTTATCAATACCGAAGATATGGCTCGGTTTGGTTTGCTGTTTATGAATAACGGAAACTGGAATGGAGAACAATTAATTTCAGAAGATCTTATTGAAGAAGCAATACAACCTTCAGCAACAAATTCTAACTACGGTTATATGTGGTGGTTAAATGCGGATGGACCCAGACAATGGAAAAATGTAGATAAAGACATATTTTATGCGGCAGGTTTCGGCGGAAATTTTATTATTGTAGATCGTAAAGAAAACCTGGTAATTGTTACCCGCTGGCTGGAACCTTCAAAAATTGAAGAATTTGTTCAGAAAATTTTTAATTAAAAGAATATGAGAAAAACACTTTTTGGCATTTTAGGAGTTATAATACTCCTGTTTATTGCCTGGTTTGCCTTTATTTATTTTGTGCCTTACAGTGAGGGCACCCGAAGTGGTGAACTCATAAAATTCAGTAAAAAGGGTGTTATTTCAAAAACCTGGGAAGGAGAAATTAGCCAGGGAATTAGTGGTGCACAAATTTTTCAATTCTCAGTTTTAGACAGCAATCAAGAAGCTATTAAAGCGCTTCAGGAGAATGAAGGTAATTACGTTAGGCTCAGATATGTTGAGCGCTACGCAACTTTTTTCTTTTGGGGCGATACCAAATATTTTATAACCGAAGTAGAAAAATCAGAATCCCCTCACTTTAGAGACAGATAATTTATGATCCAATTTAAACACGTAAAAGACTCACAGGTAGATATTTCAGAATTAATGCTGCCTTCTCATTCAAATTTCAACGGAAAAATTCACGGGGGCTATGTGCTCTCCCTTATGGACCGCATTGCTTTCGCCTGCGCCTCCAAGCATTCGGGTGCATATTGCGTGACCGCCAGCGTAGATACCGTAGATTTCCTAAAACCTATAGAAATTGGCGAATTGGTAACCATGAAAGCTTCCGTTAATTACGTGGGGAATAGTTCCATGGTAATTGGGATTCGTGTAGAGGCTGAAAATATTAGGACCGGAGAGATAAAGCATTGCAATTCTTCCTATTTCACCATGGTCGCCATAACCGAAGACGGAAAATCACTGCAGATTCCCGGCTTAATTCTCACCAATGAGCACGATATACGCCGATTTGCGAAAAGCATAAAACGTAATAAGATGAAACTGAATCGTAAAAAAGAATTCCATGAGACCGATTTTTCTTCGGAAGAATATGTGCATTTACTGGAGAAATATAAGGTGAAGATCGAAATTTAAGGCAGCAGTTTGAAGTTTAACGGATTTATAGCGGCGATATTTTTGGCGATAATTATCGCTTATTTTTTTCCTGAAGGAATAGAAATTTTCCCGTTAAAAACCATTACCGATATTGGGATTGGTTTTATTTTCTTTTTCTATGGATTAAAATTATCTCCCGCAGAATTTAAACTTGGGTTTCTGAATTATAAGGTTCATATCGTAATTCAGCTGACCACATTTGTCGTTTTTCCTCTACTGGCGCTGCTATGCTTACCGTTTTTTGAAGCCGGGACAGGTTCAGATCTTTGGATAGCCCTATTTTTTCTAGGCACGCTGCCCTCCACAGTTTCCTCTTCTATTGTAATGGTTTCGCTGGCTAAAGGGAATTTACCAACAGCTATTTTTAATGCCAGTCTTTCGGGATTAATTGGGATTTTCGCAACACCCATTTGGCTAAGTTTTTTTCTGACTGGGAACGCCGATTTTGAATTTTTGGATATACTTATAAAATTATGCTGGCAGATAATAATTCCCTTAATTCTGGGATTATTTCTGCAAAAACTCCTTGGAGATTTCGCAAGAAAACATAGTAAAAAATTAGGCCTCTTAGATAAAACAACCATTATACTGATTGTTTACTCAAGTTTCAGTAACTCCTTCTCTTCCAATATATTTAGCAGCGTAAAAACGGATGATTTACTTAAGCTAACCGGAATAGTAGTTTTGTTCTTTTTCGTGGTATATTTTGGACTTGGACTGGTTTGCAATTTATTAGGATTCAATTTAAAAGACAAAATTACAACGCAGTTCTGCGGAACTAAAAAATCCCTGGTACACGGTTCTGTAATGGTAAAAGTAATCTTTGGAAATTCAGCAAACACAGGGCTTTTATTGCTGCCAATAATGATCTATCATTCACTGCAATTATTACTGATCGCTTTTTATGCTGAAAGGTATAGAAAACGTGTGTTGCACGTTGAAACTTCAGAAGAGGTTTTATAGATAAGGTGCTATCTCAGCAATATTTATTATGAAAAAGATCCAGCCAAGGATAAGCAAAAGTCCGCCAAGTGGCGTAATAGGCCCCAGAATTTTTATTTTCTTTCCTGCTGAAGCACTTAAGGTCAAACCATATATACTGAAAGAGAACAAGAAAATCCCAATAATAAAAAACCAGGCAATAAGGTGCTGAGAAGTACCAATAAACGGAAAAGCAATTCCGGAAATTATCAGCATAATAGCGTGGTACATTTGGTATTTTACGCCGGTTTCAAAACTTTTTAGCTGCTCTTCAGAAAAACGTTTTTTCAAGGCGTGAGCTCCAAAAGCACCAAAGATCACAGCCAATGTTCCGTAAATCCCACCTATTATAAGAACCAGTTCTTTCATAAGTTTATCAAATTGCTGCGAGGTTTCTTTTAATCTCGTAGGTATTTATTAAAATAGAAAAAACCTACAAGGTTTATTAAAACCTTGCAGGAATTCTATATAAAGACCTCACAGGTTTCAAAAACCTGTGAGGTCTAGTTTTTTAGGGTGTCAAAAAAAGCTTTCGTCAAGCTAGTTTCAGCTTCTAACATGTTTTCGACTATCAACTTCTTAGATCCTGAAATAAATTCAGGATGACGAGTTATATTACCTTTTCAGCCAGCTTCACTCTTTTAAATTCAATTCCTATTTACTTAAATACATTTTCCTTCTGCTGTACAGGTCGTAAAAGGCATCATCTCTTAAACTATCGATAAAGAGAATGCTTTCCCCGGTACTTTTCATTTCAGGACCAAGTTGCTTGTTCACTTTATGGAACTTATTGAAAGAGAATACAGGTTGTTTTATCGCGTAACCATCCAATTGCGGGTTAAATTTGAAATCTTTCACTTTTTTATGTCCCAGCATTACTTTGGTCGCATAATTTACATAAGGTTCTTTGTAGGCTTTTGCAATAAATGGTACCGTTCTGGATGCCCTTGGATTAGCCTCAATAATATAAACCATATCGTCCTTTATCGCGAACTGGATATTGATTAAACCAACCGTATTAAGTGCTAAAGCGATCTTGCGAGTGTGATCTTTAATTTGCTCCATCACCAGATCTCCAAGATTAAAAGGAGGTAGCAAGGCATTAGAATCTCCAGAGTGAATTCCACAAGGTTCAATATGCTCCATGATCCCGATAATATGAACGTCTTCGCCATCGCAGATTGCATCGGCTTCAGCTTCTATGGCGCCATCTAAATAATGGTCCAGTAATAATTTATTATTCGGAATTTTTCTAAGCAAGTCTACTACGGTTTCTTCCAGCTCGTCTTTATTAATCACGATTTTCATTCCCTGGCCACCCAATACATAAGAAGGTCTTACCAGAATTGGGAAGTCAAGTTCATCTGCAAGTGCTAAAGCTTCATCTGCGGTTTCAGCAGTTCCAAATTCAGGATAAGGAATATTATTAGCCTGAAGTAATTTTGAAAAACTTCCGCGATCTTCCGCAAGATCTAAAGCCTCATAACTGGTACCCATAATTTTTATTCCGTATCGATCCAGTTTCTCCGCTAATTTCAAAGCGGTTTGCCCACCAAGCTGAACGATCACTCCTTCAGGATTTTCGTGACGAATAATATCGTAAATATGTTCCCAGAAAACCGGTTCGAAATAAAGTTTATCGGCAATATCAAAATCGGTTGAAACAGTTTCGGGATTACAGTTAATCATAATCGTTTCATAACCACATTCTGACGCGGCAATTACACCGTGTACACAGCTGTAGTCAAACTCAATTCCCTGCCCTATTCTGTTTGGTCCGGATCCAAGAACTACAATTTTTTTCCTATCGCTCACCTTGCTTTCGTTATCTACAAAACGTTTCCCGTCTGGAGTTTCAATATCGGCTTCAAAAGTGGAGTAATAATAAGGTGTTTCCGCTTTAAATTCAGCAGCACAGGTATCTACCAGTTTGTAAACCCTGTTTATTCCTAAATCTACTCGTTTGTTGTAAACCTCACTTTCCAAACAATCTAGCATATGAGCTATTTGTCTATCGGCAAAACCTTTTTGTTTGGCTTCCAGCAAAAGATCTTTAGGCAGGGACTCCTTATCATATTTAGAAATCTCTACGTCTAAAGCATAAAGCTCTTCATATTGCCTTAAGAACCACATATCAATCTTAGTGATTTCGTGAATGCGGCTAAGCGGAATTCCCGCCTGTATCGCATCGTAAATTACAAAAACGCGGTCCCAGCTGGGGTAGGTAAGTTTTTCTATAATTTCGTCGTACTTGGTATAACTTTTCCCGTCGGCTCCAAGTCCGTTTCTCTTAATCTCAAGTGACTGGGTGGCTTTATGAAGCGCTTCCTGGAAGGAACGCCCTATTCCCATCACTTCACCTACAGATTTCATTTGAAGTCCTAAGGTGCGATCTGCGCCTTCGAATTTATCAAAATTCCAACGCGGGATTTTAACGATCACGTAATCTAAAGAGGGTTCAAATAAAGCTGAAGTAGATTTAGTGATCTGGTTCTCCAGTTCATCTAAATTATAACCAATAGCCAGTTTAGTAGCTATTTTTGCAATTGGGTATCCGGTAGCTTTAGAAGCTAAAGCAGAAGATCTTGAAACCCTTGGGTTGATCTCAATCGCGATAATATCTTCCTTTTCGTCCGGGCTCACAGCAAACTGCACATTACAACCCCCGGCAAAATCACCAATGCTGCGCATCATTTTAATCGCCATATCGCGCATACGTTGGTAGGCGGTATCGCTTAAAGTCATAGCCGGAGCTACCGTAATTGAATCTCCGGTGTGGATTCCCATAGGATCCATATTTTCTATAGAACAAATAATTACCACATTATCGTTCTTATCTCTTAAAAGTTCAAGCTCATATTCTTTCCAACCTAAAAGCGCTTTATCGATTAAAACTTCATGAATTGGCGAAGCTTCCAGGCCGTAAGTAAGCATTTCATCAAAGTCTTCGGGGCCGTGTACAAAGGATGCACCACTTCCGCCTAGAGTAAAGGAAGCACGAATTACTAATGGAAAACCAAATTCCTGCGCAACCTCTTTACCTTGAAGATAGGAAGTCACCGTTTTTGCCGGTGCTACAGGAATTCCAATTCGTCCCATAAGTTGTTTAAACTTCTCACGATCTTCGGTAATGTTGATTGCGTCAATATCTACCCCAATTAATTTTATTCCGAAATCTTCCCAGATTCCTTTTTCATCGGCTTCGATACAGAGATTTAAAGCCGTTTGTCCTCCCATTGTTGGCAAAACCGCATCTATATTAGGATGCTTTTTAAGGATTTCCACAATAGATTTTGTGGTTAAGGGTTTCAGGTAGACATGATCTGCCATAGACGGATCTGTCATTATCGTTGCCGGATTGGAATTAAGCAAAATAGTTTCTATCCCATCTTCGCGTAAGGAGCGCAAAGATTGGGTTCCGGCATAATCAAATTCACAGGCCTGGCCAATAATAATAGGTCCAGAACCAATAATCAAGATACTTTTGAGGTTGTTGTTTTTGGGCATTTTTATGAGGATTGTAGTATATGAAACATAAAAGTAAGGAAGCGATTGGATATAAAAAAAGGCGTTACTAACAAAGTAACACCTTTAAATATTTTAAAACCTAATTCTCATTAGTGCTTATGTCTGTTTTCAGAAGATACTGATATTTTCTTTCTTCCTTTAGCCCTTCTTCTGGCGAGGACTTTTCTTCCGTTTGCACTAGCCATTCTTTCTCGAAAACCGTGCTTGTTCTTTCTTTTTCTCTTAGATGGTTGAAACGTTCTTTTCATTTTAAATATCTTTAAATCTTCTGAATAATCGTTTTTATAGCTCTCTGTAAAACTGCGTGCAAATATACAAAGCTTTTTAACTATTACAAGAGCTAATTTAAATTATTTTTAATTGTTTTTCTTACCTTTGCCGCTTCTAAAAGAAAAGCATTTATGTTTAATAAGAATATCAAATTAGTTTTAGCAGGAGCCATTTTAGGACTTGCCATTTGGCAATTTATAGAAGGAAACATTGGGAATGGGATTATGTTCATTCTACTTTCCTTAATTTTTATATTCCTGTATTTTAAAAATGAAATGATATTGCTTGCTTTTCTGCGACTCAGAAAGCAAGATTTTCCTGGTGCAAAAAAATGGTTAGATCGAATTAAAAATCCTGAAACTGCACTTACTCAAAAACAACAGGGCTACTACTGGTACCTTCATGGGTTGATGGTTTCTCAGACAAATATTACCCAGGCCGAAAAATTCTTTAAACGCGCTATAAAATTAGGACTTGCCATGGATCAGGATCTCGCAATGGCCAAGCTTAACCTCGCCGGAATAGCGATGACTAAGCGCCGAAAAAGAGAAGCTACTAATTTACTTGCTGAAGCTAAAAAATTGGATAAACACGGAATGATGAAAGACCAGATCAAGATGATGAAGCAACAATTGAAAAAAATCTAATTTTTAGATAATTTTAGTTAATTTATACTTTCCTTAATTATTCCATAACTTATAGCCGAAATATTGACCCTTTAGCGATAATATTTCAGCGATTGTTTCTTCCGAAGTATCTTTGTTGTAGCCCAAACCACCAAGGTACATGAAGAGACTTTTACTCTTATTTTTTATAATTTTCGGAATTAATATTCAAGCTCAATCAGAGAAAAACGATAAACTTTATTTCTCTGATGCTCTTGTTATGCATCTACCTAAATATAACAAAGAAGCTAAAGCTGCTTATAAATATAGGCAGTATGAGGAAGCTGACAGATTATTTGATAAATTCGTAGAAACCAAACTTCAAGGAACTTATATAGATGACTTTAAACTGCTAAATCTTAAAGATAAAGAAGTTGCCTTATATGATTATAAAAAACCTGTATACCTGTTAACCTATGCTTCCTGGTGTATTCCCGGAAAAGGAGAAATTCCTGCGCTTAACGAACTTGCCGAAAAATATCAGGAAAAAATTGATTTTGTAATCTTGTTTTGGGATAAAAAAGAAACCGCAAAAGAACTTTCCAAACAATTCAATTCTCATATTAATGTATTGTATGTAGATGAAACCAGGAACAATCATTCTTATGTTGTAGAAAACCTGAAGCATTCTTTAGGTTTACCCACTTGCTATTTAATAGCGGAAGATCGGGAAATTATGGATATTAGAAGAAGTGTTTTTCATCCATTTGATATTTCAAAAGAAGAATCTTTTCAACTTAATTATGAAGCGATAGATTCGGCGATTACGAATAACCTTATTGAAAAATCTAATAAACCGGAACCGGTAACATTAAGCGTAATTTCTCCGAAATAATTAAAGCAATGGCGCCCATAATCTTGCAAGTGCTTCCCTTATTTTTTCCAGAACCGGACGTTGCATCCATTCCGCGAGAGTCAATTCTGTAGTTTCTTTAAGGTCTTTGTTATAGACCTCAGTCATTTCAGCAGCCACTTCTTTATCATATAAAAAAGCATTGATCTCAAAGTTGATATCAAAACTGCGATTATCCAGGTTACAAGAACCAATACTGGTTAAAACACCGTCTACCACCATAGTTTTTGCGTGAACCATTCCTTTATGATAATGAAAGACCTGCACTCCAGATTCCAGTAATTGCTCGATATAGGAATTCGTTGCATAACGCGCAATCACAGAATCTCCTTTTTCTGGTATAATTATTTTCACCTCTACTCCTATCCTACTTGCCATACAAAGTGCGGTTAGAATTTGATTGTTAGGAATAAAATATGGGGTTGTTATATAAATATATTTATCAGCTGTATTTATTGCAGTTAGGATAGCTTCCATGATATTCTGCCAATCGGTATCGGGACCACTGGCAGCTATTTGTACCGCTGTTGTTTCGGGTATATCTATCTTCGGAAAAAAGTTATCTTCAATTATTAGGTGCTTCCCGCTTATGAAATTGAAATTCAGCAGAAATTGCGCCTGTAAAGATTTTACTGCGTGACCTTCAATCCTAAGATGCGTATCCCGCCAAAAGAGTTTTTCTTTAGGGTTTTCTTCAAAATTCACATATTCGTCGCAAATATTAATTCCACCAATAAACCCTACTCTACCATCTATAATCGCCAATTTTCGATGATTTCGGTAATTTAATTTTCTTGTCAAATTGGGAAACCAAACCGGCATAAAGGGATAAACCTCAATTCCGCAGGATTTCATTTTTTTGACTGCCGCGGAAGAAAGCCTGCTCGCCACATAATCATAACTCACTCGCACTTTGACACCTTCTTCTGCCTTTTCGCAAAGCAATAAAATAAGTCGGTTGCCTATTCTACCGCTATTAAAAATATAATATTCAATATGAATATGGTGCGTGGCTTTTTTGATGTCTTCAAATAAGGCTGAGAACTTATTTTCGCCATTTATAAGGACCCTGACTTTATTTAGAAATGTTACCGGTTTTTTCTGATTATTCTGAAGTAAGCGAACCAGTTTGATTTTTTGCTCTATACAATCCCGATCTATATCAATTAAGTCCTCCTCATTCAGCATGAGTTTATCTTCCCAATCCTGAATAATTTGTTGATCGTAAAGCTTTTTTCGGTTAAATAATTTACTTTTTCTAAATTCCTGGGCGAAAAAGTAATAGACCAAAAGCCCAACTACCGGAAACATGAATAGTGCGAAGATCAGGGAAATACTTTTAACAGGCTCCCTAAAATGCATCAATTCATAACCGGCCGTTATAAAAACGAGGAGAAAATTTACAGATAACAGGATCCACCAAAAATTATCCAGAAATGCATTCATTTACTTTACCGCGGTATAAGTATTTTCTTCAGGAATCTTAATCTCGTATTCCGTCCTGGAAGAATTATTTAAATGGGCTTCCCTAAGCCATGGATTATGGATTTTTAATATCTTATAGTTAATATCGAAATGCTTCGCAAAATCGGCAAAATCGTTCACCACCGTATCTACCTTAACTGTTCTAGTTGGAATGTGTGTATAAAGATGTTTTTCTTCAAAATTGAATCCGTATTTTTCCGGATTGCTTAAAATTTCTTTTAAGGCCAAGATCCTAAACATATATCTACCGGTTTCTTCCCCAAGCAATAATTCGTAATAATCATTTACTTTTTGGCGCTCTAATTGTCTTTCAACCCCTCTGTTTCCGGCATTATAAGCGGCAGCAGCCATTGTCCAGCTACCAAATTTTTCCTTAGATTTCTTTAAATAATCGGCTGCCACCCGGGTAGATTTTTCAATATGGTAACGCTCGTCTACGTTTCCGTTTATCTCCAAACCATAGTCTTTCCCTGTGCCTTCCATAATTTGCCAAAAACCTTTGGCTCCGGCAGGGGAAACGGCGTGGGTTAATCCGCTTTCAATTACGGCCAGATATTTAAAATCATCAGGAACACCTTCCTCTTCCAGAATAGGTTCTATGATCGGGAAATATTTATTTGCCCGCTTTATTAAAAGCAAGGCATTAGATTGCCAGTAGGTATTTACCAGTAATTCCCTATCCATTCTCTCGTGAATATCAGGATCGTCTATAGGTACTTCTTCCCCTGCAAAATTTATATTTTCTGGCATTGGCAGCGCGTAAATATTATAATCTTTTACCGGTCTGTCCTTTTTCGCTAAATCTACTGATTCTACCGATTTTTCGTCACCGCCATCTGGCGCCTGTTGGGCAGCTTGTATACTTATAAATACAATAGTAAAAAGGCCCACTATTACTAAGGCAGATTTTAAAATTCTCATATCAATTAATTTATTTTTTATTTTTTTCTTCAATTTTTCCTGAAAGGATTATTTCAGGTAGATGCTTATTAAACCACCGATAACGATTTAAAATCATTATATGAGTACCGTCTTTAACTTCAATATAGTCGGAAATATACTTTATTGGGAAAATCTCATCTTTATCTCCATGAATATGAATAATGCCTTTCTGAGGTTTAGCACAGTTCCATAAAACCATATTTTTTATGGACCAGTCTAAATACCGTTGATTTCTTACTGAAAGATATTGCCGGTAAAGTTTTGCTCTTTTTTTAATAAAATCGCCAACAGCGATCTTTTCAAAATGGTCTACATAATCCAATAAGCTGGTGGGAACAAGTTTAAATAAACCCGTACTGGCCGCGTATCGCATACGCCTTGGCAACTCTTCCCTGCATTTTACACTAGAAATTATAATAAGCCTTTTTAGTTTAAGGCTCTTTGCCATTTCCTGCACAATAATCCCGCCAAAAGATACACCAATCAGCACTACATTTTCGTGTTTAATGTATTTGTTCATTCGCCCGGCGTAATTCTGTAGGCTTTCATCTTTTTTAGGAATCATCCATTCTAAAAAATGCATTTTAAAACGATTTTCCGGAAGTTTTATAAATTCAAAAATAGAAGAATTTGCAGCCATTCCCGGCATAAAATAAACATGAATCAGCTCCTTTTCTTCAGTCATTTTAACAAGTATATAACACTCAAAATTAGCTTATTGCCGTAAATTTACTGTTTAACCGAGCATTTAAATGCTCCTAAACTTATGTAGAATTGTTTAATTCAACTTAATGCCTTGCGGACTTGCTTCAAGGTAGTTTACTCATCAAAATTACTGCTATTTATTTGGCTTTCACAACCGAAAGATTAAAAATAATGGAGAAATTTTTCAAGGCTTTTAATTTATTGATAACTGCTAATAATCCAGCTTTAAAGGCTTTATTTACCTACCTTTACACCAATCCACCAAAGAAAAATTTATCAGCTAAATACTACCGCTTCTCATCGCGATTAAATATGCTGCCCTAAATAATTATAACTGTAAAAAAGAGAAATGATGAATGCCGAAGAAATTATAATTACCGATAACGAGTTCTTAAGACAATTTGAAACTACCATAAACCAACAACTTTCCACAATAGAATATGCCCAACAGGAACGGAAAATATTTTTAACTAAAGTTTTTATGCCTGAAGCACTTAAAGAAGCAGGTTATATGGATATTTTTATTGAAGCTGTTCTGGAAGAAATAAAAGACCGAAATACTCGTGTAATGCCTACAAGCCCAGATGTTGCCAAATTTATGCGGAAAAACAGAAGAAAGTATAAAGACCTGCTTCCGGTAGGAATAAATATTTAGACCGCTACTTTTTCTGAAACAAATTCAAACCTAACCAAACCATCTTCATCTATTGAAGTTAATTCAATTTGATGAAGTGTATTTATCAAACCAGGATCCCAGGGAGCTTTTACTTTCACGTAGTTTTCTGTAAACCCGTGGATATAACCTTCTTTGTTTTCACCTTCAAAAAGAACCGTACAGGTATTCCCTAACTGACTTTCATAAAAAGCCCTCCTCTTTTTAGCCGAAAGTCCACGGAGCATCTTGCTTCGTTTCTTTCTCACTTTGGTTGGCACAACGCCTTCCATCTTCGCAGCCGGAGTATTATCACGTTCAGAATACGTAAAGACGTGTAGATAAGAAATATCCAATTCGTTCAAATAATTATAGGTTTCCAGGAAATGTTCTTCGGTTTCACCGGGGAAGCCTACAATCACATCAACCCCAATACAGGCGTTTGGCATCACCTCTTTAATTTGTTCAACCCTATCGGTATAAAGTGAACTCATATAACGACGCTTCATCAGTTTCAGTAAATCATCGCTTCCGCTTTGTAAAGGAATATGAAAATGCGGAACAAACGTATTGCTTTCGGCTACAAAATCTATGGTTTCATTCTTAAGCAGGTTGGGTTCGATTGAAGAAATTCTTAAACGCTCAATACCCTCTACCTCATCTAAAGCTTTTACGAGGTCAAGAAAAGTATGTTCGTGTTTTTTGTTACCGAACTCTCCTTTCCCGTAATCCCCAATGTTCACTCCGGTAAGAACGATTTCCTTTATTCCTTTTGCTGAAATTTCAGCAGCATTGGTTAGTACATTTTCCAGCTTATCACTTCGGGAAATTCCTCGGGCCAGCGGAATTGTACAATAGGTACATTTATAATCACATCCATCTTGCACTTTCAAAAATGCACGGGTTCTGTCTCCTATTGAATAAGCACTAACGTAGAAATCTGCTTCGTTGATTTCACAGGAATGTACTTCGCCGAGGTCGTTTTTAGAAAGATCGTTAAGATAATTGGTGATCTTAAATTTTTCAGTAGCCCCCAAAACCAGATCCACGCCATGAACATCTGCGAGTTCTTCGGGTTTTAACTGCGCATAGCAGCCTACGGCAATCACAAAAGCATCTTCGTTAACCTTTTGCGCTTGCTTTACAATAGTTTTAAAGCGTTTATCGGCATTTTCGGTAACCGAACAGGTATTGATCACATAAATATCGGCTGCTTCAGTGAATTCTACCCGCTCAAAACCTTCGTCCTTAAAAGACCTTGCAATAGTAGAAGTTTCTGAAAAATTGAGTTTACAACCCAAGGTATAAAATGCGACCTTCTTATTATTCATACACCTGCCTGTTTCTGTAGAAGTTAAACGATTTTTAGGGCTGCAAAGATACCAACAATTATTGTTTTAGGAAAACATTGTTTTTGTGGATATTTTTTACGCAGAAATTCCTTAAAACAGATCGCCGCGCTTCGTTGCTTTACGCTCGCGATGACGCGGAGAAGGTCAAAAAAATCAACAACTTAGACCCTGAAATAAATTCAGGGTGACGATACTGCAAAACTTCACAACCTAATCATTAATATCTTTTAGACGCTTTCTACAGAAGTAATTACAATCTCAGGCTCTAGTATGATTTTGCTTTTTATTGAATTGGAGATCAAACAGGCTTTTTCGCTTTTTTCTATGATGCGTTGTGCCCTTTCAGCATTATTTTCGTCAGCAATTTCCAGTACCGGTTTTAAAACAATCTCTGTCATTTGAAATTTTCCTTCAACCTTACCCAATTTTCCAATTGCCTTAGATTTAAAACTGATAAAATCCAGTTTAGAATTTTCTGCAATTGCCAGGAAAGTAGTCATTAAACAACTTTCTACCGCGGCAACAAGAAAATGCTCAGGAGACCAGATGTTAGGCATTCCTTTTGGAAAGTCTGGTGGGGTTGCAGTTTCAATAGTATCGGTTAATTCGGGAGAGCTAACTTCTCCTTTTCGGTTTTCTAACCAGGTAAGATCTACCTGGTATTCATGATTTTCTGCCATAACTTTATATTTTTAAACCCAAATGGGGTATTTTCTATACAAAGAAACAGCGATTAAAAACTAAAAAATATGACTCAAGTCAGTTTCAGGAAAAACTTTAGGATTCAATAAATTCTTTAAGCGTATTCACCACATAATCCAGCTCTTCTTTGGTGTTATATCGTGAAAATGAAAAACGCACCGATGGTTTTTTAAGATCTTCTTCTTCCAAAAACGCATTTAGCACGTGAGAACCTTTATCGCTACCACTCTGGCAGGCACTTCCCTTAGAACAGGCAATTCCTTTTAAATCCAGTTGAAATAAAAGCATCAAAGCTTTATCTGCAGGTACCGGCAAACATACATTGATTAATGTGTAGGTACTTTTATCTAAATCGGCACAATGGCCGTTGAATTTCACCCCAGGGATCTCTGCTTTTAACTTTTCAACAAAATGAGACTTTAAATCGGTGATATAAGCTTTTTCTTCCTCTAAGTTATCTAAAGAGAGTTTTAAGGCTTCTTCCAGGCCTGCTATGTTATGCACGCCTTCGGTACCTGCGCGATGGCCACGCTCCTGCTCTCCTCCAAAAATAAGTGGTTTTAATCCGCTGTTTCTCCTGATAAAAGCAAAACCAACGCCTTTTGGACCGTGAAATTTATGGGCACTAACCGCCGTAAAATCTACCGGAATTTCACTGAAATCAAGATTGTAATGTCCCACCGACTGCACGCAATCTGAATGAAAAAGTGCCCCATGATCTTTGCAAAGCGCTCCAACTTTTTTAATATCCAGTTTATTGCCAATTTCGTTATTTACGTGCATCAGGCTTACGAGTGTCTTTTTATCTGAAGTTTTCAGCAATTCTTCTAAATGGGATTCTTTTATATTTCCGCAGGAATCCAGGTCAACATATTCCACCGCAACTTCAAAGCAATCATGAAGCTGCTCTACGGTATATAAAACCGCGTGATGTTCTATTTTTGAAGTAATAATTCGTTTTACTCCAAGATCGCGAACGGCCGAATTTAAAGCCAGATTATCGGCTTCGGTTCCGCCGGAGGTAAAAACTATTTCTGATGCTTTTACGTTTAAATAACCAGCTACGGTTTTGCGAGCCTGCTCTATTAACGACTTGGCAGATCTCCCATAAGAATGCGTAGAAGAAGGGTTTCCGTAAACCTCTTGCATTACAGAGATCATACGATTTATAACTTCTTCACGCATTTGCGTGGTTGCAGCAGAATCGAGGTATACATTTTTCATCGCCGCAAAATTAAACGAAATAAAATTATTTGAAACAACCTGCCTTAAAAATCCATAAATCCGCTATTTTTGTTTTAATATTTACACCTATGAAAAAGATTCTTGCACTTCTATTACTTTTTTTTGGACTTTACTCCTGTGACGATGGGGACATTAGTGTTACCAGTTTCGATTTGGAAAATAGTGACCTAAGCCTTTGTGAAATTGATGGAAAAAAAGTCCTTTGGGCCGTTAATAATGGAGATGTTTTTGAATCTATGTCTCTGGAATTAAAAGATAACAGATTAAACGATACGCTTACCCAACGAATTCTAACCCTGGATGTAAATGATGAGCCTATAGAAATTAACCTATCTGGAACTGACAACCGGCTGGTTTATAGAATTTATGATGCTGAAGTAAATGGCCGGGATTATTTTTGCCAGGGAGTACCACCAGGCTCACCACTAGTTTTAGAAGAATATATCTCTGCCGGAGGAGTTGTAAGAATAACTACTAATTTTAATGATCTCGCCCTGGATGCAGATGCCGATAGGGATGGATTAACAAATGCTGAAGAAGGTTATGATCCCGATGGAGGTAATCATTTAGATTCTGATGGCGACGGTATCCCAGATTATTTAGATATTGATGATGATAATGATAATGTTCCAACCGAAAGCGAAATAAATGCCAGCCCTGAAGAAAACACTAATGAGGATGGTTTTTTAGATACTGATGAAGATGGCGTACCCAATTACTTTGATCCCGATGATGATGGTGATGGTGTTTTAACCCGTCACGAGGTAAATGAAGAGAATATCCAACGAGCTATAGACGAAAATAACGATGCCTTCCTAAGCCCCGTATTAACTTCTGAAGTAGATGGACTGCCTAACTATTTAAACGAAAATGTTTCTTCTCCAGTATTTGAGCATGATCTTCAATTGGACCATCATATTACAAGAAGTTATAGATCTAACATTCAAATAATAAACTTCAATTTGATTCGCCAGGACGGTAGCGGAGAGGATATTCGTTTTGACTCCTATACTTTGGGAAGATTAGATGTTACAAACCTTCCTTTCCAACAATTTACTAACTTACAACAGGGTGAAGATGAAGAGGAAGAAGAAAATGGTGAAGATGAAACTAATACGGAAGATTAAGCATTCTGAAAAAAATAAACTTCGGTAGCACCTAGACCATATCTTTGATAATCGGCATCGTAAAATTTAAGGTTATCATAGCGGCCCAGTAAAAAATCGAGTTCAGCTTTGAGTACGCCTTCGCCTACTCCGTGAATAAATACAACTTTTTGAATTCGCTTTCTCATCGCAAATTCCAATTGCCTTTTAGCGGTTTCCATTTGTAAGTTCAGCATATCAAAATTGTTCATTCCGCGGGAAGAGCTCGTAAGTTTTTCTATGTGCAGGTCTACTTCCATTGGAGGTAGATTTCTCTCTTTGGGCTTTATTCGTTGTGACTTTGGTTTTGGAGGCAGTTTCTTTTCAGCTAAAACTTTTTCAAAATCAATATCATCAGATAAATCTTCAATGGGAGTTTCGATCTTCACCAATTCCTCTTTGGCAAATTCCATTTCAAAACCATCGGTAGTTTCAATATATACGGTGCCGGCTTCAGTTTTTAATACATAACCTTCTAGCACATCGTCTAACACCGCTACCTTATCCCCTCTTTTCAGCTCCATTACTCGTTATTTTCGTCTTCCTTGTGATCGTCTTTTGTAGCCACCCAAAGATTTGTTGCCCGGTAGAGACCAAGCATAATTATAATTAATCCTCCAATCTTGAAGTAAGCATGGGCATTTTCCGCAGCAATCGCGTAGATTAAAAGTCCGCCACCAAAGACGATTAAAATTGTATTTATTATCTGAGAATTATTCATTTTTTTACCTGTTATCCCTTATTTCAAAAGTATTAAAAATAACTGTTCTTGTATTTCTCGCAAAGTTACAGGAATTATGAGGCAAATGTACTTCTTCGTTTTTATTTTCTCTTTTTACTACGGAAATGCGCAATTGCATATTTCCCCTTCTTCATCTGGAGATTCCTTCATTTATCTTAGTGAACGTTTTATTTACGTTGAAAATGACATCAATCTAAACAAGAACATTTCTCCCGAAACTGAAGCAAGCATTTACCTGCGGAAAGAATCACAGCTAATACAAGGCGAAAAAAGCACAAATTTAAACTCAGGAAATGGATGGATCTCGGTTTTCCAGGAAGGTACTTCAAACGCTTTCGATTATAATTACTGGTCGCTACCGGTTAAAGATAATATAAGTCTTAATCAATTTGGGGCTGTGATTTTTCAACCAAAAAACAAAACTGAAAGCCTACCCGCTCAGGTTACTGCCGGTTTGGAGGGCAGTGCCAATCCTTTAAAAATTTCCCGGCGATGGATTTATAAATATTCCGGAGCCGAATATAGTGACTGGCAGCACGTAGGTGTAACTTTTGATGTAAAACCAGGAGAAGGCTTTTCAATGAAAGGCGTAAACGGTACCGATAATACTGTTGTTAACGGAGTAGAAAACAATCCCGGTAACCGGCAACGATATGATTTTAGAGGTTTGCCCAACGATGGGGAAATAAAAGTGCAAATTAAAAAAGACCAAAGTGTATTGGTGGGTAATCCTTATCCTTCAGCTTTACATTTACAAAGCTTTTTGTTAGAAAACCCTCCCACTACGGGAATCGCTTACTTTTGGGATTCCAGGACAAATGGCGACTCTCATCACCTAAATGCTTATGAAGGCGGTTATGGTTCCTATTCCCCAGGAGCCAATGCTTATGTACCTGCAGTTTTTAAAACTTATAATGGGGCCGGAGAGGAAACCGGGAATACAGGTGAAAATGGTGACGAAATTTCTCGTGAGTATAGCCCGATCGCACAAGGATTTATGCTTTCCGGAAAAAATGACGGCTACATTCATTTTAAAAATTCCCAACGCAGATTTCAGAAAGAAAATTCACAAACTTCAGAGTTTAAAAATCAGCAAAAAAGTGAGATACCTTTATTAAAACTTAATGTAGGTTTCAATGATTTATATACCCGGCCACTGCTCCTGGCTTTCAGGGAAGATTCTTCTAAAGATGCCGATTGGGCAATGGACGCAAAAATATACGGGGTGCTGGAGAACGATGTGGGTTGGAATATTGAAGAAGCCTTTTATAACATTCAGGTTAGACCTTTTAGAAAAAATGATAAAATACCCTTACTAATTAATTTATCTAATGATGTCAGATTGACTTTCAATTTAAAGGATTTCAGTCAATTTGAAACTGAAAATATCTACCTTTTTGATGCCCAATCTGATTCCTATAATCGTTTAGATGAGGGTCCTTTTTCTTTAGACTTACAAAAAGGGAATTATAATAAGCGATTTTTTATTAGTTTTATGGAGGAAAAAGAGAATAATTTTGAATCTGAAGTACTGGAAGAAGAATTAGAATTTTCAATTCCTGATGCGTTAATCGTTCAAAATAATTTAAAAGCGCAGTTGGAGATTAAAATGATTCGAACCGATCTAAAACAAGTATTATTATATGATCTCAACGGACAAATGATATATAATCAAACAATGCCAACAAGAAGTTTAAATTATACTTTACCCACTTCGGGACTTCAGGATGCTATCTATATCGTAAAAATAATCTCTTCTGAAAACCTGGAATTTATCAGTAAGATTAGCATTAAAAATTAGTTATGGAAGATTTTATGTTGCCCTGTCTTAATAAAAGCCTCTTTGGGGTAGATTGTTTTGGCTGTGGTGGACAACGTGCCTTGTTATTGGTTTTTAAAGCAGAATTCACCCAGGCATTTTTAATGTTTCCAGCCATTTATCCCATTTTATTTTTACTCGCCTTTCTCATCGTGAATCTCTTTGTAAAATTCAGATATGATTTTCAGATAAAAATTGCACTTATAATTTTCAGCGGTGCGGTTATGCTGATTAGCTATTTAATAAAAATGAATAATTATATACAACTAACCCAATAAACCAATCTTTATGGAAAGACAACAACTACCAAATTCAACTTTAATTTTAATTTTCGGGATACTCTCTATTATAGGATGCTGCTGTTATGGAGTGTTAGGTATTATTTTCGGGATTATTACCCTGGTCATGGCCAAACGCACCACAGAAATCTATAATGCCGAACCAGAACTATATACCGGCTACCAAAATGTAAAAACCGGAAAAATTCTTGCTATAATTGGACTTGTACTTAGCGCCATTAGTTTAATAAGCACTATTGTAATGTTTATTGTGTATGGAGGAGTAGAAGGAATCTACCAAATGCAGGAAGAAATTTTAAGGGAAATTGAAAAAAGCCAATAAGCTGAATTTCTTTTAAAATTAAAAGTGGCTGTCTATAAAGTAATTTTAATCCCTCATTGAGGGTTTAATTCCCCGAGGCTTGCCTCGAAATTATAAAATAGTTTTCCGATTCATACCTCGTGGGCTTGCCCCGAGGTTCTTGATTAGACATTCTGAATTTATTTCAGAATCTAAGTTATTGATGTTCAAAATTATGTTAGAATCCCGAAGTAAATTCGTGATAAAGTCTGAAACAAGCCCGCCTGGACGGACGGGCAGTTTCAGCTTGACAAAACTATATCTAGACAGCCTCTTTTTAAATAGTTGAGAAGGTTTAACCTACTTCTCAAATTGCTTTAGCGTAGTAGTAATTATATCTACACAATCTTTAATCTGTTCTTCATTCATCACTAATGGTGGAGCAAAACGAATAATATTTCCATGGGTTGGTTTTGCTAAAAGTCCGTTTTCCTTTAACGCCATACAAATATCCCAGGCCGTTGAGCTGTCTTCTGAATCGTTAATCACAATTGCGTTCAACAAACCTTTTCCTCTCACCAATTCTACGATATTCGAGTCGCGAATAAAATCGTTAAGTAACTTTCTGAAGAGGTTTCCAAGTTTTTCAGCATTTTCAGCTAAATTTTCATCACGAATAACTTCAAGAGCAGCAGTTGCCACAGCACCGGCTAAAGGATTTCCACCAAAAGTAGAACCGTGTTGACCGGGTTGGATAACATCCATAACTTCATTATTAGCTAAAACGGCTGATACCGGATAAACGCCACCGGAAATTGCTTTTCCTAAAATAAGCATATCAGGTTTTACCTCTTCGTGATCTACGGCCAGTAATTTTCCGGTACGTGCGATTCCTGTTTGCACCTCATCGGCGATAAACAAAGCGTTATTCTCTTTACAAAGTTCACGAGCTCTTTTCAGGTAACCTTCAGAAGGAACATAAACCCCTGCTTCTCCCTGAATAGGTTCAACAAGAAAACCTGCGATATTATCATTTTCCTTTAGCACTTTCTCCAGGGCATCAACATCGTTGTAAGGAATTTTAATAAATCCGGGCGTGTAAGGTCCAAAATTCTTTCTGGCACCTTCATCGTTAGAAAAAGAAATTATCGTAGTTGTTCTTCCGTGGAAGTTATTTTCACAAACAATTATTTGGGCTTCAGCCTCCTTCACTCCTTTTCTTTCGTAAGCCCACTTTCTCGCAATTTTAATCGCGGTTTCAACAGCTTCTGCCCCGGTATTCATAGGTAGCAGCTTGTCGAATTTAAAGTAATCTGTAGCGAACTTTTCATAAGGGCCTAAAACGTCGTTATGAAATGCCCTTGAAGTTAGGGTCAATTTAGAAGCCTGGTTGCACAGCGCATCAACAATTTTTGGATGGCAGTGCCCCTGGTTTACTGCAGAATAGGCCGAAAGAAAATCGTAATATTTATTTCCTTCTACATCCCAAACGTGCACGCCCTCGCCGCGGCTAAGTACTACAGGTAATGGGTGATAATTATGAGCCCCATGATGGTCTTCCAATTCAATAGCTTCTTTTGAAGATGTAATTTTTGGTAATGACATGTTCAATTTTTTTTAAAAAATCAATAATTCTATAATTCCTTCTTTTGTACCTTTTCCTTTAAAATCAGGCCACAAGGGAGAGAAATCATCCATTATTTAAGTTCGCGCAAATTACTAAATGTTTGTCGAATTTTTGAGGAACACAGGGAATAAATCTTCACAATTATCCTATTTTTGCGCTATGGGAAGAAGGAATAAAAACAAGGTATTTGAAGCCGTTGAAGTTACCGGTGCCGGCGGGAAAGGAAAAGGAATCGGGAAATCGCCAGATGGCCGGGTAATATTTATAGATAATGTAGTGCCCGGTGATATTGCCGATATAAAAACCACGAAACAACGAAAATCTTATTACCAGGGAACTGCTATTGATTTTCAACAGTTTTCAGATAAACGTGTAGAACCGGTTTGCCAGCATTTTGGAACCTGTGGGGGCTGCAAATGGCAAAATATGGGGTATGAATATCAGCTGGAATACAAACAGGACGAGGTACTAAATAATCTTATTCGCGTAGGGAAAGTTGAGCTGCCTGAGGTTACCCCAATTTTAGGAAGCAAAAAAATATACTTTTACCGTAATAAAATGGAATTTTCTTTTAGTGATAGCCGCTGGCTTACTCCTGAAGAAATAAACAGCGGGAAAGATTTTGACGATAAAAATGCCCTTGGATTTCATATTCCCGGTATGTGGGATAAGATCCTGGATATTAAAAAATGCCACTTACAGGAAGATCCCAGCAACGCGATAAGAAATTTTGTAAAAGAATTCGCGACAGCTAATGGTCTAAGTTTCTTTAATGCCCGTAAACAGGAAGGTTTATTAAGAACTTTAATGATTCGTACTTCCTCTACTGGTGAGATCATGGTTTTAATCCAGTTTTTTCACGAACACGAAGAAAAGCGGGAATTGTTAATGGATGCGGTAGCAGAAATGTTTCCTGAGATCACTTCGCTTCAGTATGTGATTAATGAAAAGGGGAACGACACCATTTACGACCAGGAGGTGATTTGCTATAAAGGCCGCGATCATATTTTTGAGCAAATGGAAGGGCTTCAGTTTAAAATAAACGCCAAGTCTTTTTACCAAACCAATTCGGCGCAGGCTTATGAGTTGTATAAAATAACCCGGGAATTCGCCGATTTAAAAGGAGACGAGATCGTTTACGATCTATATACAGGAACAGGTACTATTGCCCAATTTGTTGCTAAAAAAGCAAAAAAAGTGATCGGGGTTGAAGTTATTCCGGAAGCTATTATTGACGCTAAAGAAAACGCTGAACGCAACCAGATTGAAAATGCCGAATTTTTTGTAGGCGATATGAAAAAAGTTTTTTCTGAAGAATTTATCAATAATCATGGCCAGCCAGACGTTATAATTACCGATCCACCAAGAGATGGAATGCATAAAGATGTGATTGCTCAAATTATTGGTATATTGCCTCAGCGCATTGTGTATGTGAGTTGCAACTCGGCAACACAGGCACGTGATCTATCTATGCTGGATGAATATTATAAAGTGACCAAGGTACAACCGGTAGATATGTTCCCCCAAACCCATCACGTGGAAAATGTTGTTTGTTTAGAAAGAAAATAAATGAATAAAAGCTATTTAAAAATTCTTGTTCCGGGTGTGGTTTTGCTAATGCTCATTCTGGGCTGTCAGCGTGACGATATTTGTCCTGAAAGTATCCAAACCACGCCTATGCTGGTGTTGCGTTTTTATGATGTTGATGAACGTGAAAACTTTAGTAGGCCTACCAATCTTAGTATAAGGTCTATAGTTAACGATTCCGTTACTACTTTATACCAGAGAATAAATCAAGATAGCATAGCGATTCCCTTAAGAACTAATCAAAATACCACCACTTATACTTTTACTATTTTCGATTCTGACAGAGAGGAAGAAGATCAGGAATTTACTCCAGATACCGACACCCTGAATTTCACCTATGGTACCGAAGAAGTTTATGTAAACCGCGCCTGCGCCTATAAAATGATTTACAATAGTTTGAAATTAACTGTAGAAGGTGGCGAAGATGGCGACTGGATTGATTCTTATATTATAGAAGAACCTAATATTGAAGATGACACACAATCACATATCAGCATATTTTTTTAGCCTCGCCTTTTTGCTTTTAGCCGGTCCCGTACTTAGTCAGGAACCCCCGGTAACAGTGCAGGATAGTCTCGCCAACCGTGAAAAATTTGGACTTCGGGTAGGAGCTGATATAAGCAAACTGCTAAGAACAGCTTTTCAGGATGATTATTCGGGTTTTGAGGTTTTGGGAGATTACAGGGTTTATAAAAGTTATTACGCTGCTGCGGAACTGGGTAATGAAAGTATTGGCTATGCCGAAGATAATATTAGCATAACCTCCCGCGGAAGTTATATAAAACTAGGGGCCGATTATAATGCCTATGAAAACTGGACAGGAATGGAAAACCTGATTTTTGTAGGTGCCCGTTATGGATTTTCAACCTTTACCCAGGATCTTGAAGAATACCAGATTTACACTACAAATCCTTTTTTCGAACCCGATATACGCTCTGAAACTATTGAATATTCAGGTTTAACTGCGAATTGGGTAGAGTTGATTGCGGGGATAAAAGTTGAAGTACTCAATAATTTATTTCTTTCTTTTAACGTTCAACTGAAACGCAGATTATTCCAAACCACTCCCAATAATTTTGATAACCTGAGCATTCCCGGCTTTAACCGAACCTACGACGACAGCAATATTGGGGTTGGTTATGGCTACACCATTAGTTATTTGATTCCTTTTTATAAGAAATAACTTAACGTCTAAATTTTTTGATTTTTATAAAAATCCACTTGATACCAAAGTTGATTCAGATTTGTATTTCTAATTAACACAAAATAAGGCTATCGGTTGGTTTTTCCCATTTGGCTATTCTGAGAAAAAACCAGTGTAATTTTTACCTGCCCTTCATTTCGCTCGTCCAAAAGAAACGAAGCAAAGAAAAAGACGCCTTTTTCAAGGAATTTTTTGGCAAAAAGCCAAAAACTTTGCACAAACCCCGGGGATCATCGATTAAAAAAATGTATAATCCTGAATCTCGGGGTTTTGTGACCATATACTTCGCAAAAGGGGCTCAGCAAGACAAGAACGATATATGATTTTTAAACGGAACTACAAATATTCCTATTTACTTAATACCTATTCCTGATACTTCGCCTTTTTTGATCCCTGATAAATCTGGTATTTTAGCAATTTAGATTCCAGGGCACCATTGTAAAGCTTTATTTTTCGTGAAGGTCTTAAGCCAACGTGTTTTATTGCTTCAAGGTTAGACGTGATAAACCAGGCATCGGTTCCCGGGTAGGCTTGTTTCAGTGTGTCTCCAATAGATTTGTAGAATTTCGGCATATCAATTTCTAAACGCTCCCCGTAAGGCGGATTAAAGAGCATATGTAAATGTCGCTCCCCTTCCTTTTCAGATTCAAAGAAATCCTGCCTTTTAACTTTAATAAATTCAGTAAGATTAGCATTTTCAATATTATCAATGGCTTTGTGTACTGCCGATGGAGCAGTATCATAACCTTGAATGGTAAAATGAAATTCCCGTACTTTTTTCAGCACAGAAGCTTCAATTTTTTCAAATAGATCTTCGTCCCAATCTTTCCAACGTTCAAAAGCGAATTCTTTTCGGTTTAAATTAGGCGGAATATTGCAGGCAATCATTGCGGCTTCAATTAAAATGGTACCACTACCACACATAGGATCTAGAAAATCACACTGCCCGTCCCAACCGGAAAGCAATAACATTCCTGCGGCCAAAACTTCGTTTATTGGTGCAATATTGGTCGCGGTCTTATAACCACGTTTATGTAAAGACTGCCCCGAAGAATCAAAAGAAACATTGCAAAAATTCTTTTCAATATGAATATTAACTCTCAAGGTTGGAAAATCAAGGTCTACATTTGGTCTCTTGTCAAATTTATCCCGAAACCGGTCCACAATGGCATCTTTGGTTTTAAGGGAAATATACTGGGAATGCGTAAAAGTATCAGAATGTACCGTGGCGTCAATAGCCAGGGTATCGTCCACATCCATAAAGTTTTCCCAGGGTAAATCGTAGATTTGTTTGTAAAGATCTTCTTCAGAAAATATTTTAAAACTCTGGTAGGGTTTCAGGATTTTAATAGCGGTTCTCAGGCAAAGATTGGCCTTATACATAAAGCCCTTATCGCCCACAAAACTCACGTTTCTTGTCCCCTCTTTTACATCCATAGCGCCAAGTGCCATTAATTCTTTAGCAAGAACTGGCTCAAAACCATACATGGTCTTGGCGATCATTTTAAAATTATTTTCCATATCGGTTTTTTACAGTCCACAAAAATAGGGTAATTTTGCTGAATAATGGTATTGCCGGCTGGGGATGCTGAAATATTACCGGTGCTTTTACGACTTAGGTTTTTAACTCAATAAATGAGATTTTAAATGAATCCTAACTAGTATCGATTTTTATTTTTTAATCCCGATTAGCTTTGGGAAAGGCCTTGAGGTGTTTCCCAGGGAAGTTTACTAATTATTTTTGACCTTAATTAATGATCTATATTTTACCCCTAATTTCTGTAATTGCCGGTTACCTTATCGCTATTTTCTTAAAACCCTCCTCCTCTATCGGTTTTAAATTACTGCTTAGTTTTAGCGGTGCGTATCTCCTGGCGGTCACCATTTTTGAACTGCTCCCCGAGGTTTATTTAAACGGAACCGAGGAAGTCGGTATTTTTATCATGCTGGGATTATTACTGCAAATTATGCTTGAATTTGTATCAAAAGGGGTTGAACACGGGCATTTGCATCAGCAGGAAGGGATGAATAAATTCCCGATTCTTTTATTGATAAGTTTAAGCGTTCACGCGTTTCTGGAAGGTTTCCCAATGGATGAAGGCGATCACATTCTACACGGCGTGGTAATTCATAAAATTCCGGTAGCGACCATACTTTCGGTCTTTCTAATTCATTCTAATTTGGGTAAAATTAAGGTTGGATTATTTCTTAGTATTTTCGCTTTAATGACGCCTTTGGGAAGTTTCTTTAAATCGCAATTCAGTTTACTTCAGGACATTTCAATTTACATTAACGCGCTCGTAATTGGTATTTTTCTGCACGTTTCTACTACTATTTTATTCGAAGCTTCTAAAAATCATAAATTCAATCTTTCCAAGCTGGCGGTGATTGTTGGCGGAATTTTACTGGCTTATTTTATTTAAAATGTTCAGTAAACTACTTCGGGGCAAGCCTCAGAGCATTTAAATCTCGATTATCGAGCAAAGCCGAAAGCAAAAAATTAAGACAGCAGTTCTGGACGAGTTTTGGTATTGTTTTCCGCAGAAAATGGATGCTCTATAATACCGGGATAAAAGAGCTTCAGCTAAAATTCACTTTTAACCGAAAATTTGCCCAGGTTTCTATAGATGTTTTAGATGAAGATCCGCTGATTAGAGCCTATTATTTCGAAAAACTGCTTTCACTTAAAAAAATCCTGATTTCTGAATACTTACCTGAAGCCGAATTTGAGGAAGCATACGAACTTCCGGAAGGAAAAGTAATTTCCCGGGTTTATGTTCAGTTAGAAAATGTAAGTATCCATAACCGTAAGCAATGGCCGGAAGCAATGAATTTCCTGAATGAAGCTATGGAACAAATGGAAACTTTTTTTGTGGAGTATAAGGATGTTTTTAGCTGATCTACTGTTTCAGGTAATTTGACTTAGTGGAATTTGAATAATAAAGAGCATCCGGGGTTTTTTCAGTATTCATACCTTGATTTTGCAAGAATACTATATAGCTTCCTATGGGGAAAACCCATTTTAAAAAAAGCCGATGTTTAGTTTTTCTCTTGCAGTGGAACGGTCTTTTCTCTTTAACCGGGAGTTTTAAGGGTTTTCACCCAAATATTTCCTTAGCTTATTTTTTTAAAATGGGACTATGAGAACTATTAAACTTTTTCCGTTTCAGTATCGTAACGAATTACAAATTGGAATCACCTATAAATTCGATTTTGAATTTAATGAATTCCTTAAAAATATGGAAGGGATACACTGGTCCCGAACGCATTCGTGTTTTTATTTGCCTTATTCAGTAGCAAGTAAAAAACGACTTTACCACATACTGCGAAAAATTGGCTGCATTATAGATTATTCGGCTTTAAAAGACCTCAAAACAGAAACTATTAAAGCTGCTGAAGCAAAGCATTCGGCTTTTAATGCGCAACAAACCGAGATTCTGCAAGAGTATCAAAATTATTTAATCGGGCAACGTTTTAGTAAAAGTACATTAAGAACTTACAACACTTTTATACATCAATTTCTGGTATTTCAAAAAGACCAGCTTCATAATATTACCAACCGCAGTATAGAGCTTTTTATTGAAAAGGAAATCGCCGGGAAAAATTACGCCATTAGTACCCATCGCCAATGTGTAAGCGCCCTTAAACATTTTGCTACGCTGCACCGTTTTCCTGAGTTAGAAGCCGACCGAATTTCAAGCCCGAGAAAAAGTAAATATTTACCGGTTGTGCTTTCTCAAGAAGAGGTAATAGATCTATTGAGGGCAACCCGCAATTTAAAGCACCGCGCGATTTTTGCTTTGCTGTATTCCTCTGGGCTAAGGGTTGGGGAAGCGATAAACCTGAAGCAGAAAGATATAGATATAGACCGCAAACAGATTGCGGTACGCGCCGGAAAAGGCCGAAAAGACAGGTTAGTAGTAATGGCCGAAAGTTTTATTCCGCTACTTCTTAATTACCTGGGCACTTACCGGCCGCAGGTTTATTTTGTTGAAAATCCGCAAGGTGGCACTTATAGTTCTTCCAGCATTCGGGCTGCTTTAAAACACTCCTGTAAGCTGGCGAATATTAAAAAGAAGGTTACCCCGCACACCTTACGACACTCCTACGCCACCCATATGTTGGAAAACGGAATAGATCTCAGGCATATTCAAAGTTTGCTGGGTCATTCTAAGCCAGAAACCACGATGATTTATACGCATGTAACCCAAAAAGATTTAATGCAAATTAAAAGCCCGTTGGATGTTAGCTTAAAGGAGTTATCAAATTCTGATAAAAAGGACCAAAACCTGCGTTTATCCCGAAATATTTCTGATTAAAACAGTATATTGTGCCGAATATAACACGTTGGCACCAATTATACTAACCAAACTATATGAATTTTTTTGCAATACGCTATTTCTCAGTAAAATCATCAATGACATTATTCCCTTTGCCGGATGGGTTTGAACCTCAAGATTTATTTGTGTATCCGTTAATTTCAAAAAAGGAGACTGTTTATTATACAAAAACTCATACTGCTAGAATATTAAACGATAATCCAGATGATCCAATTATTGCTGGTTATTTCTTAAAAAGTACGGATACCCATCTAATACAGTTAGACAAAGATTTATTCAATGAAGAAGATATTCAAAACTGGGAAAAATTGTTTTTTATTCTGGATCGAAAAAAACAAATTATAGCATTTGAACATAATCCTAAAGTTGCAAATCCTGATAACGTTAAAAATATTCTTTACCAACTAACAAATAATTTTGCCAATGAATATGGTTATGATATAAAATTAGAATTCCTTGTTGACAAGTTTGCTTTTTGGGAAATTATTGAAAATTCAAATGGTTTATATCAAATTGCTTTTGATTTAAATGCCCCAAACCTATTTGGGGGAACAAAGAAAGCTAATGAATGGCTAAGGTTACTTAAAGAAAAGCATAATATGTCTGAGGTAAAAGTAGATTTCAGAAATGATAGTGCAGATTTAAGATATGACCCTGAAGAATTAGAATCTTATCGAGATTATGCAGATTCGGGCGGTGGAAATTGGACTTTAGGTGTTATTCAGGATAATAAGAAGAAAAAGTACAAAAGTGTAAATCACTTAAGACGAAAAGAAGTGGATATCAAAACTGAAAATCCAAAATCAATAAAAGAAAATTTACAATATTTATTCAATACATTTAGTGACCTGATTAATGTTCTAAACGACGATGAATAAGATTCTAACATTTATATTAATCATTTTTGGGGCTATCGTCCTCAATTTGATGATTGATCAAAATTCAATAGGTATTCTATTAGAAAAGTTGATTTTTAATTCAATTTCTATCTTAGTTGGTCTTTCAATAGCAATAGTGGGGATTTTTCTAAGTTCTATTAATTCAGTTTACCTTTCCCTTTATAGATTAACGAAAGTAAAAGATAAATCAGAATCTTTTACAGATGGAGAAATCCAGATAATCAAAGAAACGTTATCAGAGTTAGTTGATGAACTAAAAGAAAACTCCTTATTTTCTTTATATACTTTTTTAGCAGTTATAATAATCTTCTTTTTCAAGGAAATAGATATTCCTTACATCAAATGGTTTATAGAAAGTACAGTTGTCTCTAAACTATACGTGATCAACACTCTTATTTTAATTGGTAATTTTCTCATTTTCTGGTCAATAATTGACTCAATTAGGGTGGTCTTTAGAATTACTAAAGCTTTCGAATTAGTTAAAGAAAATGATTAGAACTGGTATAACAGGTGCCAACAACGGTTATCGCAAATAACGGGTAGTTAAGTGAAAATTGTTATTTTAGAGACCAGGTAAGAAAAAACTAATCCGACAAATCCGAGTCCTTATTCCCGTAACTTGCGTTAACCGGGACCGTTAGCTGCAATGGCTCCGCCAAAATTAAGATCCAACTCTTATTCATAAAAGTCCAATTCATAATTCTAACTAAGCCAACGTCCTATTCAAAATTGGAACTTAAGAACTAGCTTTTTTTTAATCCTGGTAACATACATATTTACTAGTGTCCTATCGCGGCAATGGCTTGGTTATAGATCTCACTCAACTCTGTCGCCACAGCAGCTAATAACTAAGCGTTCGTGTGGCCGGAACGGCCCAACATGAACGCACTGTTGACTAAACCGGTGCTTTGCCGGTTAACTATATATGGGGATTAGTCTGTTTTTAGGAGGTAGTATTTGTTGGATA
>Ga0307486_1000382_pt1 | contig 41848 bp, 39 predicted proteins | sample CBIW02metaG_FD_203663 | JGI IMG/M metagenome (GOLD analysis project Ga0307486, IMG submission 203663) | Sea-ice brine microbial communities from Beaufort Sea near Barrow, Alaska, United States - CBIW 0.2 | ecosystem: Environmental > Aquatic > Marine > Coastal | place: USA: Alaska | collected... | reverse complement strand
TTGCAAAAGGAAAGAGTAAAAAACTGGCACTAATTGCTGTTTGCAACAAATTACTAAAACAAGCATTTGCTATCGCAAAATCCGGACTTCCCTATGATGAAAAATTTGTGCCAAAAATGGGATGATTCACTTGGAAGTTAGCTCAGTTCTTTGTTATGGGCGGGTTTTTTTAATCTTTGAACAAGTCTTTTTCTTTAGGTTTAGCGATAAAAGCCTTTATTTTTTGTCTTGAAATTTTATTTGTAAAAGCATCAATTTCATCTACAGAAGAAAATACCAATAAAAAGCCGTCAACTTTGAGATGTTCATTGCTTGAAGATTTAAGTTCACCAGTTCTAATGGTCAGTAAGTATGTTAATTCACCTTCATTTTCTAAAATTTCAAAGTCAAAGGTCAAATTTACCGATAATTGGAATTTCCATTGGTTGCCATAAAAAAAATAACTACCTACTTCACTTTTTATGTCCATCGATTTGTTCAACTCCCTAACATTGTTTTCTTTAGCTGTTTTCACCCATTCTTTATACTTTGTTTTTGCCTCTGCCATTGCATTTAAAAAATCCTGGTGTTGATTTTTCTTGATCCTTATTCCACCTTTATCGTATAGTTCGTCTAATGACATTGCATCAATATAAAGGTCTTCCTGTTCTAAGGATAATTGGATGTCATAAGTTTTACCAATATATGTATTATCATAAGTCGTGAGTTTTTCTTGCGCATAGCTTTCAACAGTTGTAATGGTCAAAAGGCAAAGTGTAATAAATGTCATTAAATTTTTCATGGTATTTTCCTTGTTTTATTTTTTCCTGCTCTTATGGTTTTTCGGTATTGCCCCGTTTTTAAAATAGTTCCTGGTCTCCAATTTTAAATTGTCGGTTTCCAAGAAGCTTCGGTTTTAAACTTGCGCATAACGCGTTATATAAAGTATAAAGTAACGAAAATATTCATGTTATCTTGGGGTTAAACGCATCCTTTCATAGGTCAAGTTCTCGAAATATTGGGGATTTGAATAATCACTTGATATCAAAATTATGATGCACAAGGGCTTTTTGAGGTGTTTACAAGAACGCTTGGTCGTTTAGCAAACACTTTTACAACAATAACAATTTAGATCGCACAACAAGGGTTATTTTACTTTGTAAACAAAACAAAACCAGATCCACAATTTATGTGAACGGGATTTGAAGTGGAGAACACTTTCCAAAATAGTATGGGGAGTTATTTTTTTATGTCACACAAGGAATTTAAAGGTCAAACTCCCAAAATCAACCCAAGCTGCGCAAAGTCTTTCGACTTTGAGCCGGTCCTCACTTGTTGAAAATCTGCACTCCCAAACGTCTCCCGACGTTGAAATGATTCATCTTTTAGTGGCTATTATACCTTGATATCGTCCAACTCCTCAAAACATTTGCAACAGGATTATCATGCGCGAGGTCATGAGACCTCACGCAGCGGTGGGATTTAAAGGTCAAACTCCTAAAATCAATCCACAAAACCTGCATAGCTTATTGAGGGACCGTCACTTTTATTATTACTGCCCTTTTTGGGGAGATTACAGGTGAGCTCCCCCTCCTCTATTTTTTAAAAGATAGCGCTGTGAATTCCCGTGCCTCTACTTGTGCCTTCTTCTACCTTTGGCTTCTACCTCCCCATAAATAGGGAGTTATATTCCTGTATTGGAAATAAAATAGTGATTCTATGTGATCTCGAATGAGGGCTTTAAAGGTTGATCTAACTTTTTAAAAAGAAAAATGCAGCACACTTAAAGTATGCTGCATTTTTCTTTATTTGATCCGGATCATTTTTTTGGTGGCAAGGCAAATGCAACAGCATCGTGTTCAAAATTGCCCTTATGGGATCCATCGCAAAAAGGTTTGTTTTTAGAATGCCCGCAACGGCAAAGGGATACCAGGTCCCGGCCTCCCAGATCATATGTGTTTCCGGATTTGTCCAGGATTTCAAAATCCCCTTCTATCCTCAGCGCTCCGTTATTGTTTACGGTAATTTTTGTCTTGGTCATAATTATTTTGTTTTTAAGGTTACTTTTTAAACCAATTTAAGCTTTCTTTTTATAAAGCAAACGGCCATATTTATAAATTAAGAAAGGGGATAAGTTAAAAATCAAAGAAACGAAAAAACCATTAAAATGGGTAGTCTTAATGTTTAAAGAAAAAATGAAGCACAGTTAAGTTGTACTGGGTTTTCTCAATTTGATCTGCCACTGCTTATTGGTGCAAATTATTTTTTACCCAAGCTCGTTTGGTTCCGTTCTGTCATCAATAATATCCATCATGATCCGGATCGTCTGTTCGTCAATATCGTCAGGAAATTCTCCCGGATTTTCCGGGTTTTGATTTTCCCTTGCAATTTCCAATGCAAGTATCAAATTGACGGCCTGCTCTTCATCACACCACGGCTTTTCGGCAAAACGTACCGGCCAATCCCATACAATATGGTCCCCACGCTTTGTTGTGGCCCAAAGTTGAACCTTATCTATTTGTACTTCGGGGAAGTTTTCCGGGGAACCTTTTACCCCATCTTTATGTATGGTCCAAATACCCACTATATTATTATTATCCATATTCAATATTTTTGCCGTGAAATTAATGAGTATCCTATTCCTTTACCAAAAGTAGTTAAAAAGATTTTACAATTGTATGGGAAAGTTTCTGCTTATCATTACCCTACAATGAATCCAAGTTAGCTCCCATTATCAAGATCCAAATAATTTGGGTGGATGGATATTTCAAAAATACCCGCTCCTTCGGAAATTCAAATCAATACACTGATTTGTCAAGTTTTAAAACCTGATATTTCTCATAATTATAAAGGAGCTAAAACTTTAAATTTGATCATAACCATTAAATATACGGAGAATTAAAATGCCGACAACAAATTCAGATTTGACAAGGTTTTCAAAGTACGGGATTAAAAAGACCCGCTTATTAACTGTATTTTTCGCTAACAGGATCAACAAGAAATTGGCAGGTAATAAATTAAGTTTTCTTAAATTCATTAGCTTATAAAAACCAGATGTGCTACCGGACTAAATTAAATGCCGTATTGAAGGATATAGAAAGCACTTTCAAGGCTCGTTTCATAGAACCGGAATCCTACACTCCAATGGATGAAATAAACGGATTTTCTTTTATGAAAACGCCCGTAATTACCGATGAAAATCAGGGAGGGATTGAAATGTTCAATTGGGGACTGATCCCCTTTTGGGCAAAAGATGACAAGATCAGGAAAATGACCCTTAATGCCAGGATCGAAACGCTTAAAGAAAAACCGGCCTATCGCAATTCCGTGATCAATCGTTGCCTTGTTATTGCCAATGGTTATTACGAATGGCAATGGTTAGACCCGAAGGGAAAAGAAAAGAAGAAATATTTGATCACGCCAAAGGATCAGGAACTTTTTGCTTTTGCAGGGATTTATTCCTCCTGGAAAAATCCGCAAAATCAAGAATTGGTTAACTCCTACTCTATCCTCACAACAGATGCAAACGAGTTAATGAGTGAAATTCACAACAGCAAAAAACGAATGCCCGTAGTACTAAAAAAAGAGGACAGGAAAAACTGGCTTTCCGGTGATGAAGTTTTAAATTTTTCTTTTCCATATACCGTTGAGCTGGAGGCCAAGATTGTTTAAAAAACAGCGATTCCCATAGAGTAAAAAGAAGAAAGGATATTGACAAAAAAAGTTATGGCCAAAAAAACACTTGGCACCCTGGAAATGTTCACAAAACCACTTGACCTCAACAATCTCCCTTGAAAGAAACAGAACGATAAATGATGTTTCAGCAGGTCATTTTTCCAGTGATCCGGTTTATTTTTGGGTACTCTAAAAAAACTTTAAATGCCTGACATATATCATTTTAAATGCTTGATAAATGATCTATATTACACTATCAAAAATAAAATATTAACCTTTTTAAATCTACAATCATGACATTAGTAAAATTTAGAAATCCGCTCGCTCCTATTCTCGTGGAACCATCCATTTTAAGAGATCCATTCTTTTCAGATCTAATGGACACTCAGAAAAGCCTTTCTAATTTAAACAGGATTTTTAACGGGGGTTCAGAAATAACTCCTGCAATGAACGTCAAAGAAACCAAGAATGAATTTGAAATTGAAATGGCAGCTCCCGGGCTTACCAAAAATGATTTTAAAATCACGATAGATGATGGAATTTTGACAATTTCTTCCGAAAAAGAAGAAAAAACAGAGGAAAAAGAAGAAGGTTATCTTCGTAAGGAATTCAGCTACAGGTCCTTTGAAAGATCCATGAGCTTACCTGAGACCGTAGATGAATCCAAAGATGTAAAAGCTGAATACCACGATGGGGTTTTAAAACTCATGCTTCACAAAAAACCTGGAGTAAAAAGCAAAGCACCTAAAACCATTAAAATATCTTAATCCATATTAATTGTTTTTTAAACTCAAAAAATATTTCTGGATTATTCTTGCAAAGATGTTTTTAAGAAGCTGGTAAAGCAATTTTGATCTCCAATTTATTTTCTACTTCCAAGATTCCCGGCGCAGACCATACAGTTAATTCCGCTTGCCTTTTCTCTACCCAGGATTGAACATTCCCTTTTAAGATCGCTTTATTCCCAATTACCTCAACCCTCACATTTCCTGCATCAATTGTAGCATTTCGCTCAAAGGCTTTTTTTATTTTTTCCTTTAAATTTTCAGGCTTAATTGCTGGTTCTACTTTAACCAGATTGGTTACACCTTTTACTCCTATAAGACCTCTAACTGCATTTATTGCCAGTTCTTTTTGATAGTTCCATACCACCTTACCTTCCAGGGTCACCCAACCATTCTCTACTTTTAGAATAATGTCATCCTCCGGCACATTGGTATTCCATTTTATGTTTTTAAGGGCAGTTTGGGCGATCTCTTCATCAGTACGCATGAAGGCACTTATTAATTTTACTTTGATGTTTTGTACAACAGCTTTTTCGCCATCCACTCTTTTTACGGCTTTTTCGGCATCAATTTTTTCCATATAAGAGGGCACGGTCCCACTCAATATTACAATTCCATTCTTAACGTCAACCTCAATTCTTGTTGAATCAACACTTTGTTCCCAATCAAGCACATCCATAATTTGCTCTTTTAAAATCGCATCAGATTTCATGATTTTTAAGTTTTTTGATTACTATAATTAATATTTATTAATGTTCAACCTCCAATTTTTGTCACTAAAATAAAATTGTGCCCGGAAATTGCCAATAAAAATTATTGAGTCCTGAGATAATCGATAAACGGACATTTACCTATATGGACCGGATAACCCCAAATATTGCAAAAACGATAGCAAAAAGGATAGCAAAAAGGATAATTGCAATAATTAGCTTACCCACCACATTTATACCTTCAGTAGCGGTATTAAATTTTTCGATAAAAACATCGAATGGATTATAAGTTTTCGGTGATTTCATGACAACAGTTATTTCATTAATAAATCAACTTTCCCGGAAGAGAAAAAATGCCAATAATTCTCAATGGGCCAAAGAAAAAAGAATAAAACAACTTAAAAACGGAAAAACCCAAACACCCGGCAAAAGCCAATAACTTAACTATTGCCCTGACAACCCGTTAAATTTAATTTAATTGTAGTTTTATACCATCCCCTCAAATTATATCTTATTTCCCCCTATGGTTGCCTAAAATTTACAACTCCTTATAAGATCTTACAAGTAGGGTTTTCCTGTATATTTTACCGGATTTATTTGGAAGATTTTCTTTGGGTAAATCCATTTATTCAGGACGACTTCTTTTGTCTTGTCCCTTGTCTATTTTCTAATATCCTTCGCGTTCATTCAATGCTGGATTTTAGCAAACTCATTCAGTAAACAAGAAAACCGAAAAGCTTTATTTTTTTCGACAACTCCATGAAAATTTTATCGTATTGGGAATAAAACCCCCTTATAAACTGTCGAAATTTGTTTTTTTTTCAAAATATGATGAAAATCAGCCAAAAAACAGACATTTTATAAAAAGTTATTTCTTAAATTTAAGAAGTTAAAACCCTTAATGTTAGAAAAATGCCACTTAACAACAACATTTTAATTTTTACCTGCTTCGGGGTTTTTCATTTTCTACTATCAATTACATCTTTAAAAACGGAATCAGATGAAAATTTACGATGATAAACACATCAAAAATGTGGTTTTTGTTGGCGCTCATAACAGTGGCAAAACCACACTTGCTGAAACAATGTTGTTCGAAGCTGGACTGATCAACAGACGTGGAACGGTAGAAGCCAAAAATACGACCTCCGATTATCACGAAATCGAGCATGAAAAAGGAAATTCCGTGCATGCAACCCCATTGCATACAGAATGGCGAAACTATAAGATCAATATCCTTGATACTCCGGGATTGGATGATTTCATCGGGGAAGTTATTTCATCAATCCGGGTTGCCGATACCGTAGTAACCGTCCTGAACGGCCAGTACGGAGTAGAAGTTGGGACCGAGATTATTTGGAATTACATCGATAAATATCATAAACCCACACTTTTTGTCATAAATCAAATAGACCATCCCAATGTGAAATTTGAAGAAAGCTTTAATAGCATCAAAAACCTGGTGGGGAACAATGCCGTGAAGATCCAGTATCCTCTTAAGGTTGATGGCGCTCAATGTATCGTTGATGTTTTAAAAATGAAAATGTACAAATTTTCTGAGGAAGGCGGAAAGCCCGAAAAACTTAAAATCCCCAAAGATCAGAAAGAAACAGCTGACAATTTACATAATGAACTGGTTGAAAAGGCCGCTGAAAATGATGAAGAGTTGATGGAGTTATTCTTTGAAAAGGGAAGCCTTAATGAAGATGAATTGCGCAATGCATTAAAGCCGGAATGCTAAATCATGAGCTCTTTCCCGTATTTTGCATTTCGGCATTAAATGATATGGGAAGTGGAAGGCTGATGGGTTTTATAGATAATGTAGCTCCTGCCGCTGCCGACCTGAAACCGGAACAAAGTGTGAACGGAAAAGAAATTCCCTCCAAAAAAGAGGCCCCAACTGCAGTTTTTGTCTTTAAAACCGTACATCAGCCTAATTTGGGCCAGGTTACCTTTTTCAAGGTGATGAGCGGGGAAGTTAAATTAAATGACAAGTTGGTGAATTCCCGAAGTGGGGAAACCGAAACCTTAAACCAACTCTTTATCATGGATGGAAAAGAGAGAAAACAGGTTACAAGATTAACTGTTGGGGATATTGGCGCTTCCTTAAAATTAAAATATACCGAAACTAATGACACCTTATCCCAGGAAGGATATGATGTGGTAATAAAACCCATTCAATATCCCCAGCCGAGAATCAGAAGGGCCATCTTTGCGGTAAACACCAAGGATGAGGAAAAGCTGAGTGAATCCCTGAGAAAGATCCACAGTCAGGATCCAACAGTGCTCATCTCCTTTTCCAATGAAACCAGGCAACAGATCCTGGCTTGTCAGGGAGAATTGCACCTTGCAACCATAGACTGGACCTTAAAAAATATTTATGGCGTTGAAGCGCGTTTTGAAAAGCCCAAAATTTCTTTCAGGGAAACCATACAACGATCTTCGTCGGCTACTTACAGGCATAAAAAACAATCGGGAGGTTCCGGCCAATTTGCCGAGGTACATATGAAAATAGAACCCTGGTTGGAAGGAATGGAAGAACCTGACGGATTTAACCTCAGGGGAAAAGAACAGGTCGATCTTCCCTGGGATGGAAAACTGGTTTTTTATAACTGCATTGTTGGAGGAGTAATAGACCAGCGGTATCTGCCTTCAATAATGAAAGGAATATTGGAGGTTATGGAAAAAGGTCCGCTCACCGGCTCTTATATCAGGGATGTCCGGGTGATGGTATACGATGGCAAAATGCATTCTGTGGATTCAAACGATATTTCTTTTAAAATTGCGGGAGCTCATGCTTTCAAGGAAGCTTTCCTGAATGCAAGCCCGAAATTACTGGAACCCGCCATGGAACTTACCGTGACCGTTCCTGAAGAAATGGTAGGGAACGTAATGACAGAGTTGCAAACCAGGAGATCTATAATACAGGGAATTGACAACAGCAATAACTATCATATTTTAAGATGCATCGCCCCGGAGGCTGAATTGTTCGGGTTTTCTTCAGAATTAAGATCCCTGACCAAAGGCCGTGCAACCTTTAAATCGGTATTTTCCTCCTATCAACCCGTCCCGGCAAATGTTCAGAAAGACCTTGTTAGGGTGGGGGAAGACAATTAAAATGATCTATGGATTTTCTTGGGAAGAGTTGGAAGCAGGAAATAATAAGATGGGAATTAAATATTTGTCAAGTTAAAAGTGCCGTTCAAAGTTTTGAATGGCACTTTTAACTTGACTTTTTTTTCTGGTTCCTGACTCTTGGTTCCTGGTCCAGCTTTTTAGCCACTAATTCACGAATACTTTTTTTCTTGGTTCTTGAATCTTGACTCCTGGTTCCTAAGTCTATTCTTTTTCTTTCTTTCTTTTTCTTATCCAAAAACCTATTTCCTCACCATCGGTTCCAAAACCTCCCATACATTCCCGGCCAGGATTTTCTGACCTTTTGCTGTGGGATGGATCCCATCCTGTTGGTTCAATTCAGGATTTCCGGCCACACCTTCCAATAAAAAGGGGATAAGGCGAATATTGTTCTTTTTAGCCAGTTCCGGAAAAATGTTCCTGAATTCGGAAGTGTATTCCTGTCCCAAATTGGGCGGGATCTGCATTCCGGCCAGAATAATTTTTGTTTCCGGGTTTTTTGATCTTAGCCTATCAACTATAGCTTGCAAATTTTTTCGTGTCTCATCCAACGGAATGCCGCGCAACCCATCATTAGCGCCCAGTTCAAGAACAAAAATCTTCACTTCCTGATTTAGCAACCAATCTATCCTGTTTATTCCGCTTGCGGTAGTTTCCCCGCTCAATCCCGCATTGACCACTTGATATGGCAAGTCAAGCGAATCCAGTTTTTTATGGATCACGGCCGGGTAAGCATCATTGGGATCCAAACCCATTCCGGCGGTAAGGCTAGTCCCGAAGAAGAGGATCACTCCGGATTCATCACTTTTTTGATCTTGATCTTGGACCACCTCCTCTACCCCGTTTATCTCCTCTTTTTTAGTGGTTTCCCCACAGGAAGCAAAAACAATGAAGCCTAACAAAGCATAAAATAGTTGCAATTTTCTCATAACACAGGGATTTAAATCAAAATCATTTCCTTATTTTGTAATCTTTCAGAAATAAAAATAAAGTTTCGAAAGATGGCAAAGATATTAAACGTTCACAACTTAGAGAAAACCTATTCCAGTGGTTCAAAAAAGCTAACCGTCCTGCATGACATCAACTTTGAAATTGAGGAACGTGAAACCTTTGCCATTGTTGGGCCTTCCGGGAGCGGAAAAACCACTTTGCTGGGGCTTTGCGCCGGCCTGGACAGGCCCGATTCCGGTTCCATATCCTTATGCGGCACTGAATTGAGCAGTTTAACAGAAGATGAACGGGCGGTACTCAGAAACCAGAACGTAGGTTTTGTTTTTCAGGATTTTCAATTGCTCCCTACCCTCACCGCTCTGGAAAATGTCGCTGTCCCCCTGGAACTGCAGGGCGTTAAAAATGCCGATAAAACAAGTAAAGAGTTGTTGGAAAAAGTTGGGCTGGGAGATCGGTTTCACCATTATCCCTCGCAACTTTCGGGAGGAGAACAACAAAGGGTAGCCGTGGCAAGGGCTTTTTCCAATAATCCTTCCATCCTGTTTGCCGATGAGCCTACCGGAAACCTGGATGCGGAAACCGGGGAAAAAGTTATTGAATTGCTTTTTGACCTCAACAAGGAATCCGGAACTACCCTGGTTATTGTAACCCATGATATAGAACTGGCGCAAAAAACCCAGCGTATCCTCAGGCTGAAAGGCGGGAAAATTATCTCAAACCAGACTTCTGAATCATGGTAGCCAGAAATAAAAACACTTTCTCAAAAGCCGGTTTTGGATGGCTGTTAAAAATGGCATGGCGTGATGGAAAAGCGAGCGGCAGGAAATTGGTCCTTTTTATGGCCTCCATAGTTCTTGGGATCGCAGCCGTAGTTTCCATACAATCCTTTGGCGAAAACCTAAAGGAAAATATTTCCCTACAATCAAAATCCCTGATGGGGGCCGATTATAAGATAGATACCAATAAACCTCCAAATGAAAAGATAAAGGGAATCATCGATTCCCTGGGCAGTGCCAATTCAAAAGAAATCAGCTTTGCTTCCATGGCCGCCTTCCCAAAAACCGGTGCCGCAAAATTAGTACAGGTAAGGGGTATTGAAGGGGGCTTTCCTTTTTATGGGGATCTGGAAACAGAACCCGCCAGGGCTGCAAGCCAATATCAGGAACTGGGCGCCGCTTTGGTGGATGCCACGGTAATGCTTCAACTGGGAATCCAACCCGGGGACAGCATTAAAGTGGGAACTGTTAGCCTTCCCATTGCGGGTGCTTTAAAATCGGTTCCGGGCAGCACTGCCATTTTCAGTTCCATCGCTCCCCCCGTAATTGTTCCTCACAGATTTATAACCGAAACCGGCTTGGTGCAACAGGGAAGTCGGATAAATTATGCCTATTATTTCATTGCCGGACCGGATATGGATATGGAGCAACTGGATAAAACCCTGGGACCTGTAATTGATGCCCAGGATGCTGATCTGGACACCCATGTTTCAACCAGCGAGCGATTGGGCCGCCAGTACGACAATTTTGGCAAGTTCCTCAACCTGGTCGCCTTTATAGCCCTTTTATTGGGCTGCGTTGGTATTGCAAGCGCCATCAATATTTACATCAAGGGAAAATTACGGGCTGTTGCCGTTCTCAAATGCATAGGCGCTACCAGAAGACAAACCTTCCTGATTTATCTTATACAGATCGCCGTTATGGGTCTTCTTGGCGGGATTATTGGCACTGGCCTTGGATTATTGCTCCAGGAATTGTTCCCTTTGTTTTTAGGGGATCTGTTACCGGTTGATGTAGAAATGTCCTTTTCACCGCAGGTGATCCTGATGGGATTGCTGCTTGGCATTTTTATGTCTGTTTTGTTCGCGTTATATCCTTTAATGGGCACACTCTACATTTCCCCTTTACAGGCATTGCGGGTACAGGATGAAGGCCCGTCAAAATCCGGAAAAGCAGGATTGCTGGTATTGGTGGGGATTTTTCTGTTTGTTTTTATATTTTCATTCTGGTTACTGAAGGATTGGAGATATGCCCTTGCTTTTGTGGGTGGCATTATCATTACCTTTTCAATACTGGCCGGGGTTGCAAAATTGTTCATGAAAGCCATAAAAAAATACTTCCCCTCCTCCTGGGGGTTTCCTGCACGCCAGAGTTTACTCAACCTTTTCAGGCCCCAGAACCAAACCCTCACTTTGGTACTCGCCATTGGAGTGGGTACTTTTTTGATAAGTACGCTTTATTTCACAAAAGATGTATTGCTGGCCCAGGCATCCCTGGAGACAAACTCCAACAGCCTAAATATGATCCTGCTTGACGTGCAGACAGAACAAAAAGAAGCAATCACCAAAACCATTACAGGAAATAACCTGCCCGTTCTGGATGACATTCCTATTGTTACCATGAGAGTTCAAAGCCTCGCTGGCATACCGGTGAATGCAATCCGGAAAGACACTTCTTCCAGCGTGAACGGCTGGATCCTGGATCACGAATTCAGGGTTACCTACCGGGATTCCCTCATTGCGTCCGAAACCCTTGAACAGGGAAAATGGACCACAGAAGTAGGAAAAACAGATCTGGTGCCTATTTCTATTAGTGATAATTTCGCCAAAGATGCCAATGTAAAAGTGGGGGACAAAATTTCATTTAACGTGCAAGGCGTATTGTTGAACACGGTTGTAGGAAGTGTGAGGACCGTAGACTGGAGCCGGATGCAATTGAATTTTTCCATCGTTTTTCCAAAAGGCGTTTTGGAAGATGCACCCCAATTTCGGGTTCTTACAACCAAGGTCCCAAATGAAGAAGCTTCAGCCGGACTGCAAACAGAATTGGTGCGTAAATTCCCGAATGTTTCCATTATCGACTTAAGACAAGTACTTAGTGTTATTGAAGGACTTCTGAACAAAATCTCCTGGATCATCAACTTTATGGCCTTTTTTAGTATACTTACCGGCATCATTGTCCTTTTGGGAGCAGTGCGAACCAGTAAATATCAGCGGATTAAGGAAAGTGTTCTTTTAAGGACACTAGGGGCCAAAAGCGACCAGATCCTAAAAATCCTCGCACTGGAATATATGTACCTGGGGGTTTTGGGAGCCCTGTCCGGAATTTTACTATCCACCATCAGCAGCCAATTGCTGGCATGGCTTGTATTCGATTCCCCGTTTATTCCCTCTATGTTCCCATTCCTCGTGTTATTCCCCGGAATTACTTTATTGGTCATGATCATTGGTCTGGCAAACAGCATCAGCGTTATTAAAAGTCCACCCTTGGAGGTGCTTCGGAAAGAGGGAAGGTAAGTTTCCCTGTACGTGGTTTGTAGTTTGCCCCCCCGATGCTTCGGGGGGGAATTTGGGTTTTTTGATTATTGGTTGTCAATCAAGGGAAGGAACCAATAAATATTTTCTTAAATTGCAGACTGATTAACCTACTTTTATTGTAATTCCCCCGAATATGCAAAGCTCGAATAAGTTCGATACCCTTAATTTGGAATCCAAAACGGATTTTAATCTTGAGCGTTTTTTTCAACTAACGCCAGATATTCTTTGCATTGCGGGATATGACGGATTTATTAAAAAAGCGAACCCGGCTTTTTTAAACTTGCTGGGCTACAGTTTTGAGGAGTTAATGAATACTCCTATCAGTGATTTTATATATAGTGAAGATAAAATTCTCACTTCCCGCTTTAGGGAAAATCTAAAAAAGGATATTCCCTTGTTAAATTTTGAAAACAGGTATGTAACCAAAAATGGCGACCTTGTTTGGCTGTCCTGGACTTCAATTTCTGAACCAGAAAACGAGTTGATTTATGCCATAGCAAAAGATATTACACATGTGAAACAGTTGGAGGCAGAACGCAATTTGCTCCTTCTCGACCTCGCAAAATTAAATGCCGATCTTAAACAATTTTCCTATACCACCTCCCACGACCTGAGATCCCCAGTTAACAATCTCCTTTCCCTGTTCAGTCTATTGGACCTTTCAAAAATTGAGGACAGTGAAACACTGGAATATATAGAATTGCTCAATACTTCTACCCTTAACATGAAAAGCACCCTCAACAAATATGTTGATGCTATAAGCGGGGAGAAAAGAATAAACATACAGGTTGAAGCTTTGAATTTAGATGATATCCTGAATATTGTGCGAAATTCAATAAATACATTGATCACAAATTCCAAAGTGAGGTTTGAAATAGACTTTTCTGAAGTGCCGGAGCTAAAATTCAGTTCCTTCTACCTTCAAAGCATATTTCTTAACCTGATCTCAAATTCAATTAAATATTCAAATCCAAGTGTTGATACCGTGATTTCCATTAAATCACGAAAAATCAATAATGTAAACCAACTTGTTTTTTCGGATAACGGGATTGGCCTTGATATGGACGAGGTAGAAAACAAGATTTTCGGTTTACATCAAAGTTTCCATAATAATAGCCATGACAGCAAAGGGATCGGGCTGTACCTGGTTCAAAGCCACCTGCAAAGTTTAGGCGGAACAATAACCGTGGAAAGTAAAGTGAATATCGGAACTACTTTTACCCTGACTTTTAAGGAATAGGAAATTCGTTTAATTAAAGGAGAAAAACCCTCCTTCGGAGATACGCCTCCTGTTTCCAGTTCCTTATGAAAACGGACCATTTTTTCAAGACTTCATTCACTCATAATATTTGCGAGAAATCAGGTCAGGTCAATTTCCACAGGAATATTGTTTGTAACCACAATATATACAGGTTTTTTACAAAGGAAAGCAACTCCCTTTTTTGTTATTCTGTAAACTGAAATTAAACCAGGTGTTTTTATAACCCCTTATGGTTCATAGATATTGAGTAAAAGACCTCAAAGTCGAACCCTGATATCCATTTTGATCATGGAGCGTTTAATAATTATTTTTGCTTCTTCTATATTAAGCCAATTCTTCCTTAAGCTCAGGACTTTTCCCCTGTTCAAGTGCTTCTGAAGTTATATCAAGGGCAATAAAAAGTATGTGATTAACAATACCTGTTATTTCATCTATAAGTGGGATATTTTCCACCTGCCAGTATCTTTCCTCAAATTCATTGAGTCCGGGGATTAGCAAATCATATCTTAATTTATCGATTCTTTCAGGTTTTCCTGAAGTCAATACCCTATTAAGGGAGTTGTGTATCGCTTTCCAGTTGCATCCAAGTTGTTCCGGATTTTCTGGAAAAACATCGGGGATAATCATTCCAAACAATTCTTCCTTTGTTTTTTCGGTTACCTTAAAACAACTTTCATTTGCATCCTTTATAAAAAAATAGCCGTCTTTTGGTTCGAGCAATAGACAAGGCATTGGCAAAATCTTAAAAATATTTTTATAATCTTTCATTTAAAAAGCATATTTAAATTCCATATAGTAGAGTACGTAAAAAAATAAATGTTTTGAATTAAATCAAGAGAGAAAAGTACTGTTTTTTATACATGTAGAAATAAAAAAAGCAAAAATTTAGCATTTGATTTAATTTAAATTAACACTTTATCCGATGTGCGAATCCTGAAATAAAAGTTTAGAATTAAATAAAAATTTTAATTTCAGGAAAATCAGTCTCACTTTCTAATTTAATGTTACAACGATTACCTCAAAAAGTATATTTCCTGCCGGGATTTACTAATTTAGGTTATCAAAAAATGAATGTTTAGGCTATAAATTTGCTTATTTTTTCCCAACTTGTAGCTGAAATAAGCCTTGCAGCCATGGTGGGTTCTGAAGGGGAAATTGCCCTAACGACAAAAGAATCCCAGATTGTCCTGGCTTCGACTTCTTCTTCTATTGATATAATTGAAACTACCGAAGTAAATAAAAAAAAAACATCAAGGACGGCTCGTTAGGCATTAAGGTCACCGAGCTTGAAAAAGCTAAATCCAGGATAGATACGCTGGTTAAAAAAAATGGAGGATATTATGCCAATGAAAATTTCAACTATACCGATTATGAAGCTTCGTATAACCTAAGAGCCCGTATCCCAACCAAAAAATTCATCACTGAGGTTGAGTCCGGGAATGGGGAAATCCTTTACAAACAAGTTGATGCCCGCGATGTTACGGACCAATTCATTGACATTGAAACGCGACTGGAGGAAGAAATCGAGAGTACAACTGGGAGGTTAAAATACCTGGGGAATCTGGTGGATTACAGTAATCTTGATTTAATGATCTCAAAACGAAAGGATTTTAAATACACTCCCGGGGCAGTTGACAAATTCACCGAACGCTTAAAACAATCGCTTTCAAAAGGTTGGATTGGATTTGTGGATTTTCTGCTCTTATTGATCAGGATCTGGCCATTCTGGATCATTGCCGCCGGCTTGTTTTATTTCTGGAAACGGTTTAAAAACAGGAAGAAGATCAAAAAATAAACTAATGATACAAGTGCTTTAAAAAATTAAGAAACCGAGAGTTCTATTTTAAAGGATTAAGGTTTTCTTATTTCAGAGGATCCAGATATAGGGTCAGATCATCTGTTATGTCCATCCAGTAAAACATTATTAAATCAAGAATTCGGGGAAGGACCACATAATAGATTTCACGTCTCATTCTATCAGGCAATTTAAACTTATAAAAGGCAAGTCGGCTTCCATCCATATTAAATTGCGGAAGTTTTAAAAGAATAGCCTTAAAAACAAATACCAGGTTTTTCCATACCTCAGCTAAAAACTACGATTTTTTGTTTTTAATTTTTATTCTTTACAATGTTCTTTAATGCCGTTATTCTTATCCTGACTTTACATCAAAATCCAAATAAAGATCAATCAAAATAAAACGGGCTAAAACTGCTCCAGAAACTCAATTCGTTTTTCAATAGGCGGATGTGTTGAAAACAGGCCTTTTAAACCCCCAAACAAACCTGCTGAAGTATCTTTGGGGGTGTTTTCAATAAACATTTGCTGTACCTCTTCACTCTTCACTGAATCAACATGGTGGTTAGAGGATATTTTTCGCAATGCAGAAGCCAAAGCCCAAGGTTTTCTGGTCATCTCAGCTGCACCACTGTCTGCCAAATATTCTCTTTTTCGGCTTAACGCAAATTTAAAAAGCATCGAAATCAAATAAGCTACCAAAGAGACCGCTAAAATGATGATCATCAATTTCCCCGAATCTTTACGATTTCTGCGATTGGTCATTCCACCATATAAAAAATTTCGGAATGCCATTTGAACCACAAAAGAAAAAATGCCGACAAAAATAATGGCAACTATCAATAACCGCACATCTTTATTGCGAATGTGCATCAACTCGTGCGCAATGACGCCTTCCAACTCGTTGTCGTCGAGCTTTTCAATAATTCCCCTGGTTAGGGTAACAGTATAGTTTTTTTCTTTCAGGCCGCTTGCAAAGGCGTTTAGGGCATCGCTTTCTATAATGTTTACTTTGGGCATTTTCATACCTACGCTCATACACAGGTTTTCCACTAAATTGTAAACACGCATATTTTCTTTGCGTTCCAGTGTTTTTGCCCCGGTTGCCATGGCAATCATTTTTCCGTGGGCAAAATAGGCGATGAGAAACCAAACCAGTACTATTGAAATTACAAAAGGAACCGCATGTAAAAACGTATCGGTAGCCACTTCCGGTCTGGGATTTCCAAATTGGTCAAAAGTGGTAAAATACACCACGGCAAATACAGCTGCCAAAACCAATATCGGAAATGCAATTAGTAAAAGAACAGATTTCCTGTTGTTCCTTTTGATTTGAGTTTGAATTCCTACAAAACTCACTGCCTAAAATTTAACCTCCGGAGGTACATCCATTTGTTCCCTTCCGGCAACACCCAGGTCGAACATCGGTTCGATTTTAAAACCAAACATACCTGCAAAAAAATTATTCGGGAATTTTTGAACGGCAATATTGAGTTCTTTGGTCGCTGCGTTAAAGTAACGTCTTACTGCAGCTAGCTTGTTTTCAATGTCGGAAATTTCAGTTTGAAGTTGCATAAAATTCTGACTTGCTTTTAAATCGGGATAGGCTTCTACCTGAATGCTCAATCCTTTTAATGCTGCGCCCAATTCCTGTTCCGCAGCAATCTTTTCATTGATTCCAGTTGCAGAAATGGCTTTTTGCCTTGCATTGGTTACTGCTTCCAGAGTACCACGCTCGTGTTCCATATAACCTTTAACAGCACCAATAAGTTGTGGTATTAAGTCGTGACGTTGTTTTAGTTGAACATCGATATCGGCAAAAGCATTTTCCCTGTTGTGTTTAAAACTTACTAACCCATTGTAAATGGCCATTATCCAGAAGCCTAAGACAACAATGATCCCTAATATGATAAATAATCCCATAATTGATTTTTTTAGATTGATCCTTTATTACCAAATATAACTTTTTAAATTTATTAAAAAAATTGAAGCTTTTAACCTCATAAAATACTTATTCTCGTCAATTTAAATAATATAAAAGTGTAAGTCAGTACACTTCAAAATAAAGATACTTCCGTGATATTTGTTGAAATTACGGGAAAACCCGTATACTTATTTTTTGAAATTCCCTGAAGTTTTGTTTAATTTTAAGGAGGTGAGAAATGAAATAGGAATTAACCTTCTAAAACCTAAAATATGAAAGCAATTTATTGCAGTGATGCCGGATATGATTGTGAGGCAATAATTCTTGCCCCAACCGCAGAGGAGGTTTTAAATTTTGCCCTTGCCCATATCAGGGAGGTTCATGGAGAAAAATCCACTCCGGAATTAATTGAACAACTGACTGAGCTTATTAAGGAAGAGTAAAATAAGTGGTGATTGAATGGGATCCTGAATATTAGATGTTGGATTATACAACAATTAGGTTGCTGTTCTAATTTTAAAATGTTTTGAACTTTTTAATAATACATTGTTCACCAGTAATGGAATAACGGAAGAACTCCATCAGGAGAATTTATCCTCTTCTTAGGTTCTTTATTCCCAAATACTTTTAGACATCCCTTTAGGATTCAGATAATCTTTTATCTGCTCTATGGCTTTAGCTGATTCCTGTACCGGAAGCTTGCAGGTCTTATTTCGACAAACATAGATATAGGTATTATTTTCAACCAATTTCATTTCCAGTAAAGGAAGATCTTCTTTTTTTCCACCCATAAACAGGGAAATAGGCTGATAGTGTTTTTGTAATTGCATATTCTTTTCTAGGGCCTCTTCCCCCATAATGGCAATTTCAAAAGGCTGATATGCCAAAGTTCCCATCAGCATCGCCCAGTTTGCATAATACGGGCCACCCTGCGCGATCTTGTCTTGCATTTGCCCAAGCATGGATCTGCTGTATTGCAGAAAATCTTCTTTTCCGTAATAATGGCCTAATTTGTAAAGTACCTCCGCCATTACCGAATTTGATGCGGGGATTACATTATCACTAAGTTCCATTTTCCTGGCAATAAGTTGCTCGCTTTCTTCGGAGGTATAATAAAACATTCCACTCTTTTCATCCCTAAAATTGATAACGGCATATTGAGCGAGATCTAAAGCTTTATCAAGCCATTTTTTTTCGAGATCAACTTCATAAAGTTTTATATATGCGTTCGCAAGAAGTGCGTAATCATCCAAAAAAGCCTCAATAGCTGCCTTTTCATCTTTGTAATTACGCCACAGGCTGTTATCCTTTTTTAGCATGTTTTTTTCAAGAAAATAAATAGCTTCAAGAGCTTTTTTTCGATATTTCTCTTCCCCAAAAGCAGTATAAGCATCAAGATAAGCAGTGATCATCAAGGCATTCCACGAGGTAAGTATTTTATCATCTGTAGATGGCCTGATCCTTTTTTCCCTTTCTGCCATCAATTTATCTTCTGCTGCATTCAATTTTTTGTCAAGATCAGTTAAGTTTAAATCTTTTCGGGCTGCATATTCTTCCTTGGAATATTGCCTGAATAAAATATTGGTTCCTTTATCCCAATTGCCGGTTTTTTTTATTCCGTAGAAAACCTTTAATAAATCGGCCTCTTCAGTATTGAGTATTTTCTCGATTTCTTCTGAAGTCCATACATAGAATATTCCTTCTTCTCCTTCCGAATCTGCATTGAGGGAGGAATAGAAACCGCCATTCTCATCAGAAAGTTCCCGTTCAACGAACTGCAGGGTTTCGCGCACTACATTTTCATACTCTTTATTTCCCGTTACTTTATAGGCCTTGGAATATAGGCTTACCAACTGCGCATTGTCATAAAGCATTTTCTCAAAATGAGGGGCAAACCATTCCGTATCTACAGAATATCTGGCAAAGCCTCCACCCAATTGGTCATAAATACCACCCCGGGCCATATTTTGTAATGTACTGTTCACTGCTTTTAAAGCATCTTCATTTTCAGTGAGATAGTGGTACTGAAGTAAAAATTCCCATCCTACGGGAAGCGGGAACTTTGGTGCTCGATCAAATCCACCTTCTTTAATATCAACAATTCCTTTCCAGTTTTCCCATAATCCTTCGTAGGCTTCTTTAGAAAAAGAGTGATCACTATTAGATGCTACTGCTATTACATCCTGTTGTTTAATGCCCTCCGTTAAAGAATTGGCGTATTCTATTAATTTTTTAGGTTCTTTCTTGTAAACTTCGGAAATCTGGCTGAGGATCTTCTTCCATTGATCGTTAGGAAAATAAGTGCCCGCAAAGAAAGGTTTGCCATTGGGTAGTGCAAAAGCATTTAATGGCCAGCCTCCGCTACCGTTAATTAACTGGGCCGCGTTCATATAAACCTGATCGATATCGGGACGTTCCTCGCGGTCTATTTTTATTGCCACAAAATTCTCATTCATGATTTTCGCAACCTCCGGATCCATGAACGATTCCCGTTCCATCACGTGACACCAGTGGCAAGCAGCATAACCTATGCTGATAATAAGTGGTTTATTCTCCTCTTTGGCCTTTTCCAGTGCTTCCGGCCCCCATTCATACCAATCTACTGGATTATCTGCATGCTCCTGAAGATAGGGGCTACTGGCATTGGCCAGCCTATTGAGATTTTTGTTTTCCATAGAATCAGTTTCCTGGTTATCCCTTTTCTTTTTCTCCTGGGCACAGCCACTCAGGCTGAGACTCAGAACTAGAAAGCTCAATATATATATTGATTTCATTTATAAATTTTTTAAAACCAATATTCCTGTGAATTTGAAATTTTGATAGACTTTTTTATTTAATTTCTCGGAAAGCTTTACCGGCCATAAAAAACCCTTTACTTCCGAAAATTGAGAAGAGCAGATTTTTTTATTGTACATAAAGCTAATTTATAAAAAAATAATGGCCTTAGTAAAAAACCAGTTGGAATATTAAAATCTAATTGGTGGAACAAAACATTCCAAAACCGGAAATTTTAACTTCTATAAATTTAGATGAAGATTAAAAGTAATGATGGTAGATAATTTTAACTGACAAAGAAGAAAAAAATCTTAAGTTCCTACAATTTTATTTTTGGAAGAAACATCCTGGGTTTTTGCATTCAGGGCCCTTGCAATAGTATGTTTGGGGTTTATTTTCAGCAAATTGCCCAAAGTTTCATTTCCATCAGAATATCTCCGTAAATCAATTAAAATTTTAGCTTTGAGCAACAAAAGGTCCTGAGATTCCGGATTGTATTGAATACCATCTTCTACAATACCAAGGGCTTTTTCAGGATTATCATTCCAGTATTCCAGACTTCCATGAGCCAAAACACCATCTTCATGGTCCGGATCTTTTTCCAATACCTGCTTAAACTTCTTTCTCACATTTTCAACCTTGTCTGTCCAGGTATATAATCGTCCCAAAAACAAACTGATATAGGCATATTCCGGGCTTAATTCCAATACCTGTTTAGTTAAGGTAATCGTCTGTGGATAATTATCATCGTCCAAAGCTACTTTCCTGGCATTGATGAATAATTCGCCAGATGTCAGTGTTTCCCGTGAATAAAGCGATTTAATGGGAGAAAAAATCAACAGGATAAAATAAAGACCACAAAGGATCTTTGAACTTGGTTATTGTGCAGGGGAGTATTCCAATCACAAAGTAGGTTCTAATTTTCTGCCTTCAAGACCAAATTACTGGCATTGAAAAACAGAGGGGCAATTTTATTTTTCAAAAAGCATGGAGATTGGGCCAAAATTAGTTTCAATGCCTGTTCTGATAAAACTGGAAAGATATCTAATTTAAAAACTATTGCATTGTGAAATATAAGAAAAAAGCCACGAAACTGTCTCCAAAGATAGGTTCGTGGCTGTAGTACTTATTTTTAGTTTTGGATCAAAAGAAAGTGAATAGCCATATTCTCCAATCCTTAAGCATCTGGATTACTCTTAACTCTCCCAGACTAGTATAAAACCCTGAACCAAATGGTGTTTTTAATGCCTTTTAATTCCTTAATTACTGTTTTATCATAAGCCTTATCAATATCGGTGATCACATACCCAATAGTTTCATTGGTTTTTAAATATTGTCCCACCACATTAATGTCCAGGGAGGCAAATATCCTGTTGATTTCGGCCAATATTCCGGGCATATTTCGGTGAATATGGATCAATCTGTGGGCGTTTTCCAAAACCGGAAGTTGAAGGTTTGGAAAGTTCACAGAGTTGGTAGTGCTGCCCGTATTGATGTAATCAATAATTTTTCCCGGCACAAAATTACCGATGTTAACCTGTGCTTCCTGCGTGCTTCCACCAATATGCGGAGTAAGGATCACATTGGGCAAATTCCGTAGCGGAGATTCAAATTTTTCTTTATTGGTTTTAGGTTCTTCAGGAAAAACATCAATTCCTGCCCCGTTTATTTTTCCGGAGATAATGTGTTTTTGAAGCGCGTCAATATCCACTACATGACCCCGGCTAAGATTGAGAAATATAACCCCGTCCTTCATTTCCTGAAATTCCTTGTCCCCTATCAGGTCCTGATTTTCCTTTCTGCCATCTACGTGCAAAGTTATGATATCCGATTTTTGCAAAAGCTCGGGCAGAGAGTTACATTTTGTAGCATTTCCAAGGGCAAGTTTTTCAATTACATCATAATAGTACACATCAAAACCAATAGATTCTGCAACCACCGATAATTGTGACCCAATATTTCCATAACCTATAATGCCCAATTTTTTTCCCCTGGTTTCATAACTGTTATCTGCAGATTTCCTCCAATTACCTTCATGCATTGCCCTGATTTTATCCGGGAGGTTCCGCATAAGCAGAATAATTTCACCAATTACCAACTCTACTACAGAACGGGTATTGCTGTAAGGCGCATTGAACACCGCAACACCTTTTTTGAGACATTCATCCAGATCAATTTGATTGGTGCCAATGCAAAAAGCACCCACTGAAATTAACCGGTTAGCATTGTTGAGCACTTTTTTGGTGAGCTGTGTTTTGGAGCGTATTCCCAATACCGAAACATCTTTGATTTTTTCAGCCAACTCATCTTCATCCATTGCACCGGAATGAACAATAATGTTATAACCTTCCTCTTTCATCAATTTAAAAGCATCGGGATGGATATTTTCGAGCAATAAAATGTTAATCCTGCTCTTTGGGTAAGAAATAACTTTGTTCATATTATGCATAAATAAGAATTCGTCTAAACTAGGAGCAATATGGTCTGCTTTTTCCAACACGTTCTCGCGTTCCACATTTTCCGTAAAAGCGTAAAATTTGCTGGCAAGCCCGGAAGCTTTTATTTCATAATCGGTATAACCATCTCCAATTACAAATACCTCCCCTTGCAGGTTGATACGTTTAATTTGTTCAACCTTTCCCTTATTTTGAGAAAGTACGTTTTTGCGATCGAAACCAATAATTTTCTCGTCAATATCAAATTCAAAGGTATTGGCAAAGACATTTTCCTCCTTGATTCCATATTCGGCAACAATTGGAACTATGAATTCTTTAAAGCCATTGGATATTATATAGATATTATCGCTGTTTTCCGTAAAAAAAACTTTATTCCTAACGAAGGAGGTCGAGATGCTTTTTCGCAGTTTTTCTATAAGTGCCGGCAGGTGTTTCTTATTGGCTTTTAACAAAAAAAGTCTTTTTTCAAGCGAATCCAGTAAGGATATTTCACCCATCATTCCCTGATTTGTCAATTCCTCTATCTCCCTAAGATTTTTCTCTTTGTCCACATCATTTGCCAGGGCAATTTCGCCCAAAACATCAAGAGCTTCTACTCGAGTAAATGTGCTATCAAAATCTATAACATAATTTTTGTTGTTCTTCATATAAAACTGCTATGTAATAAGACTCAAAATTAATACATTAATAATAGAATCATAGCTCTTTTTCACTTAAAACCCCTAAAAATATTTTCATTAAACAGCAACGCCTACATTTTTAAAAAGAACCGAACCCCAATAAAACGGGCTTTTGCGAAAAATTAAAAATATCAGCTTTAAAACAAATTTATCATAATTAATTGTATTCGAGAATGCAGGATTTACGAATACCTTAATTCGGAAATGGAGAACCGGTTAATGTGATTTGGGGATTTTTAATGAATCTTTTTACTTCTAACTTCTAACTTCACTTTTCACTTACCTTTGCAATTGACAACTATAAATTACCCAAATATGATTTTTATAGATAATGAAGGCATTACAGACCCCAGGGTTAATCTTGCTTTAGAAGAATATGCACTTCGCAATTTTAATCCGGGTACAGATTATTTGCTTTTTTATATCAATGAGCCATCCATCATTATAGGGCGCAATCAAAATACCCTGGAAGAGATCAACCATGAATATGTCGAAGAAAAAAAACTTCATGTGGTACGACGTGTTTCCGGCGGTGGCGCGGTTTATCACGATTTTGGAAACCTCAACTTCAGTTTTATCACAAATCACGATATAAAAAGCCTGAATAATTTCCTGAAATTCACAGAACCGGTTATTAAGATCCTCAATTCCATTGGCGTTGCCGCGGAATTAAAAGGCCGCAACGATATTGTGGTTAACGACCAAAAGATATCGGGAAATGCGCAGTTTTCAACTGGCAGAAGAATGTTCAGCCACGGAACGCTTCTATTGAACAGCGATTTGGGAGAAGTGGTAAAAGCGCTGAATGTAAAAATGAGCAAAATCGTTTCCAAAGGCCATAAATCGGCAAGAGCCCGGGTAGCCAATATCAGTGAATTTATGGATGAAGCTATGGACATTGAAACTTTTCGATCTTTGATCCTTAAAGGATTATATGAAACGGGCGAAGAATTTGAAACCTATAGACTGAGTGATGCAGAATGGGAAGCTGTGCATCAGCTAAAAGATAAAAAATACAATACCTGGGATTGGAATTACGGCAACTCCCCCAAATTTAACATTCAGCGCAGTCGGAGATTTCCAATCGGGGAAATTGACCTTCGCATTTTTGTAGAAAAAGGAAGGATCGAAAGTTTTAAGATCTACGGGGATTTCTTCGGAAAAGAACCTGTTAAAAAACTGGAAGATCTTTTAACCGGAGCGCGTTACGAACCTAAGGAAATTGAACAATTACTTGAAGCCGTGATAATTGAAGAATATTTTGGAGACCTTCCCAAAGCCGATTTTCTCGAACTCATATACGGGGCCGATGAAGTTGTGATTTAATTTCCTTTATTGCTTTAGGGACTTCAAATCTTTAAAAATACATTCTGCAGTTATCTGGATTAAAAGTTTTTACCAATAAAAAAACGCATCAGCTTTAAGAACTGATGCGTTTTTTATTTTTATAAATCCGATTAAAAATAATGGTTTATTTTTATTTGTCGTAACGTTTAAAATCCAAATCCTGAAAATCGAAGCTGAAGTCGGTCATTGGTGAAACAGGTTCCATTTTAAAACCATCGGCACGAGCTTCTTTATTGAGGGAGAATATAACAAAAGCATCGGCATTTAAAGTCCTGTCATTCCATTTTACTATAAAAGTATTTCCCTTGAAAAAAATCATTTCTCCTTTAAAATCGGAAATATTCTCAGACTCAAAATAGAGTTTTCCTTCCTTTTTGGCTATGGTAACTTTTCCAAACCATGGATCGTTAAAAGTGCCGGTATACATTTCTGGATTTACGGTAATCTTGTTATTTTTTTGTTGTGCTTCAATATCCTTCCATACCCCGGCAACTTCCTCATCTGCCTGCTTTTCCCGTTTTAATCTGGACTCATTGTACTGTTTGATCCTGTTTTCCCCTTTTACACCAAAATATGAGTCTTTTATAGAGTTGGTGATGGCACTAAAGGCTGCACCAGATTGTTGGTTGGTAAGCACGATAATCCCCAAATCCAATTCCGGGATCATAGTTACCTGACTCACAATTCCAAGTAAACCTCCGGTGTGTGTAACCTGTAAATATCCATTTACATCACTCAGGTTCCAGCCAAGGCCATAAGCAGTAAAATGGGTGTTATATGGGCCTTTACCCCTTCTTATAATAGTTTGCGGTGTCCACATTTCCTCAAGTACTTTCTCACTAAAAAGGCTGTCCTGAAGTTTTTCTCCATATTTTCCATGATTTAACTGTGCCTGTACCCATTTGCTCATATCTGTAACCGAAGAGTATATACCGGCTGCGGGGTTTGCAACTTCGGTAAAGCTAAGTCCAACCGGAATTAATTCTCCATTTACAGGAGCGTGTCCGTCAATAACATTGGAGTAATCCTCAATCTGCCTCCAGGAAATTGCTGTTTTTGACATTTCCAGAGGTTTTAGAAAATTATCCCTGATAAAATCATCGTAATTCCTTCCTGAAACCCTTGCCACAACTTCTCCCGCTACTATATATAACAAGTTGTCATAATCATACTTTGACCTAAAGGAAGACACCGGTTTTAAAAAACGAAGATTATGGATCAATTGGGATTTATCGGTAACATTTGAAGCCGGGAAAACCATCATATCCCCAGCGCCAAGTCCTAATCCACTACGGTGGGTTAGCAGATCCCTAACTGTAAATTCGGAAGTCACATAAGGATCATATAGTTTAAATTCCGGAATAATATCGGTGACTTTCGTATCCCAGTCAAGTTTTCCCTGATCGATAAGTTTACCGAGTGCTGCACTGGTAAAAGCCTTGGTATTTGAGGCAATTCCAAAAAGCGTATTTTCATCAACCTTTCCGCCAGATTTAAGGGAACGAGTCCCGTAACCTTTAATATGGATCACTTTTCCATCTTTTAGAACTGCCACCGCGATTCCCGGAACATCAAAAGTGGTGAGTGTTTTTTCAACCAGACTATCAATTTGTTTGCTGCTGAGGGCTTGTGCCGAACTTAATAAAGAGAAGAAAAAGAAAGAAAAGAAAATAAGAACCTTGTGGAAGTGATTTTTCATAGATTTATTTTAAGTGAAAATTGTATATATTCCTATGGTTTAAAGGTATTAATTCTTTTCTAAGGGTTGCCTTAAAAAAAATGTCGGCAATTTCAATAATATTCCCAAATTGATGGTGCTTTCAAAATATTATTCCAAATAATGGCATTTTCACCAATAAAAAAAACGCATCAGCTCTAAGAACTGATGCGTTTTTTATTTTTATGGACTTAAACTTATTCCACGATGAACTTACCTTTCATAAGAGCGTAATGTCCAGGGAAGCTACAAATAAAATCGTAAGTCCCAGCAGCAGGAGCTACAAATTCTATTGTATCAGACTCTCCACCACTAAGAAGTTTAGTGTGAGCTATAACCTTGTCTGTACCTGCAGGAACATAATCGGTTGCTTTTGCTGCTCCGGCAAGTGCCCCAAATTCAGGAACATCTGTACCATTGGTCAACAAAACCCAGTTGTGACCCATCACGTTTTTATCCATTTTCCCTATGTGTTTAAGGGTTACCCTCACCGTTTGTCCTGCTTTAACCTTCATTTCTTTAAGATCATACTGCATCTGATCATTCCCGGTAATTGTAATTTCAACAACATTTTCATCCTGTGTTGACTTTTCTTCAGTAACACTTTCAGTAGTCCCGACTGAATTGTCATTAAGATCAATTTGTTCTTTCTCTTTCTTTTCACCACAACTTACCATTGCGATAGCTGTTAAAACCAACATTAATTTTTTGAAATTTTTCATATCTAATTTGTATAATTAATTAAGAGTTTAGAAATAAAAATTTATTTCTAAACTATCAGAATACAAAGATAATGGAAATAAGTCGGACAATTAATTTCTTATTGAAATTTGATCTAAATAGCGTTTTGATGGACCATCCTGTTTTGTCGAACTCTCTCCTATTCACTTCATTACAACTTCACATCATAATTGTATCAATTTGAATCTCAATTAATCAGAATCAATTTTAATAATGAAAAATAGAATGTCAAATGATGTCAACGTTATTTAGGCATTGACACCTCAATACTCATATCTCATATCTCAATTCTAATTTCAATATTTATCAATAGCCCCACCCTTTTCTCTTGTTTTTACATTAACTTAACAAAAAATATCACCACTTGCACAGCGAATCCTTTTCAATCCAAATTCAGAATAATACTATTACCGGCCATAAGTTAACCCCTGAGGAATTGGCAAGCGACACAGTCTTGATATTTCTTCACGATGCTTTGGGCAGTGCTGAAAGTTGGAAGGATTTTCCCGAAAAAACGGCAAAAACCACCGGACTTTCCGCTATTGTTTACAGCAGGCCGGGGCATGGTATTTCCTCAACAAATCCGGCAAGTTGGCGCAAGGGATACCTGGAACGCGAAACCCAATTTCTGTATAAGGTCCTGGATCATTTAAAAGTTAAACAACCCATACTTATTGGGAGCAGCGATGGCGGAAGCATCGCCTTGCTCTATGCGGCTGCATATCCCGTTAAAGCCATTGTCACCCTTGCAGCGCATTATTTTGTGGAAGAGAAAACCGTGTTGGGAGTACTGAAAATGAGAGAAGAGCCTGCAAATTCATTGCTGCGCGAAGCTCTTGAAAAATATCACGGTACCTGGACCGATAGTTTGGTCGACAATTGGCAAAATGTCTGGACATCGGAAGAATTTTCAGACTGGAATATTTCCCCACAACTTTCAAACATCAGTTGTCCGGCACTTATCATACAAGGAGAAGAAGATGCTTACGCCCTAGCCTCACACGCCACAGAGTTGGCAAAACAAATAGGAAAGAATGCAGAGGTCCGTTTAATTAAAAACTGTGGTCATTTTCCGCATAAAGATCAGCCCAAAACTACTTTGAATTTAATTGAAAATTTTACAAAACACTTATTATGAGAAAGCTCAGCTACATTTCAGGAACTTCAAACAAACCACTTATAGGTCAAACCATAGGCGTTTTCTTCGATCATATTGTTGAAAAATATCCAGATAACCTCGCTGTAATTTCCAGGCATCAGAATATACGGTGGACCTATGAAAAGCTTCAAATTGAGGTAAACCGTTGTGCGAAAGGCTTTAGGGCCATTAATATTGAAAAAGGGGATCGCGTGGGGATTTGGGCAAATAACTGTGTGGAATGGCTGATTGTTCAAATTGCCACGGCTAAGCTGGGAGCGATCCTGGTAAACATCAATCCTGGTTACCGCACCAACGAACTTGAATATTCTTTAAACCATATGCAGATCAAGGCCTTGGTAATCGCCGATAAATTTAAAACCTCCGATTATGCCGAAATGATCTATGAACTGGCACCCGAGCTTTATGAAAACGATGATGCTTTTTTTGAATCGAAGACCTTACCTAACCTTAAAACCGTAATCTCCCTGGCTCCAAAAAACCTGCAAGGAATCGTGATGTGGGATGAATTTATGGACATGGGAAGCGAAATTAACTTAAATGAAGTATTGGAAATTCAGCGAAACCTGAGTTTCGACGAACCTATTAACATTCAGTTTACAAGCGGTACCTCTGGCCACCCAAAAGGTGCGACCCTTAGCCATCATAATATTCTCAATAATGCCGACATTATCACTACTATTCAAAACCTTAACCATACAGATAAAATAGTGATCCCGGTGCCATTATACCATTGCTTCGGAATGGTGCTAGGAAACTTGGGCTGCATTACCAAAGGCGCTTCCATGATTTACACTTCAGAAAGTTTTGATCCTGAACTGGTGCTAAAAGCGGTAGAAGAAGAAAAAGCTACTTCACTTTACGGGGTGCCTACAATGTTTTTTGCCGAGTTAAACCATCCCGAATTAAAAAAGTATGACCTAAGCTCCCTTCGCACCGGGATCATGGCGGGATCTTTATGTCCTTCGGAATTGATGAAACGGGTTCAAAAAGAAATGAATATGACCGAGGTGGAAATTGGTTATGGAATGACCGAAACCAGCCCTTTAAGCACACAAACAAGGATTGATGCTCCTTTTGAAAAGCGGATAAGTACAGTGGGGCAAATCCTGCCGCATACCGAGATCAAGATTATCGATCCCGAAACCGGGCAGGTAACCCCAATAGGTGAACCGGGCGAATTGTGCACCCGTGGTTTTGGGGTGATGCTGGGATATTGGGGAGATGAAGAAAAAACCCGCGAAAGTATTGACAGTGCCCGCTGGATGCATTCCGGTGACCTGGCAATTATAGATGAAGAAGGTTATGTGGGCATTGTAGGACGCATAAAAGATATGATCATAAGGGGAGGCGAGAATATCTATCCTAAAGTTATCGAAGAATTTCTGTACACCCATCCAGGAATTGAGGAAGTTTCAGTAATTGGAGTTCCGGATGAAAAATTCGGCGAACAGATCTGTGCCTGGATCCAGTTAAAAAAAGGATCTAAAATCACCGATATTGAGATCAAGGAATATTGCCGTGGAAAGATCGCATATTACAAAATCCCGCAGTACATCCTTTTTGTTGATGAGTTCCCAATGACAGTGACCGGAAAAATAAGAAAAGCCGAAATGCGTGAGATCAGCATTAAGAAATTATTCAAAAACACATAGGTTCAATCGCATAGTTTTCCAGGCAAAAAATAGATTGAGTTTAAGGTATCTGAGGCTTTTTCAAAGATTCCTTAAACTCATTTTTATAATATGTTCTACCTCCTGTTTCCAACAACTTCGGTTTCTTTTAGCCACGGCCTTGCCACCAGCAGACAGGTGCTCGAATATTTTTATTTCCACTCTCCCCTTTTCATATTCTGCTTTTCAATTTCAACTTTTTATCCCTTCATACTTCTATATTTTTCAGTTCACCAAAACCATAAACTTTTTCCACTTTCCACTTTCCACCACTGTTGAAAAAATAAAAGTATTTAAATACTTTTATTAATAAATATCCCTTATCTTTGTACAATCATAAAAACAAAAACAACAGTTATGGAAACAAAAACAGAGAATATACTCAACGTAAGCATACTCCCACCACAGCTTAAACATCCCACAATTTTTGCCCGTTTTGATGAATTGTCTGGTGGCGAAAACCTCATCATACATAATGACCACGATCCCAAACCACTCTATTATCATTTACTTGGTGAAAGAGGAAACATATTTACCTGGGAATATCTGGAAGATGGTCCTGAATTATTCAAAATAAAAATTACAAAAAATAAGGAAACAATGCCCGAACAAGAGGACGTTGAAAAATTCAGTGAACCGGTGAATAAGACTTCGGCATCTGAAAAAGAAAATATTCTGAATGTATCTTTAATAGAACCAAAACTTAAACATCCCACTATTTTTGTGAGATTTGACGAATTGGTTGCGGGAGAAAGTTTGACCATTCACAATGATCACGATCCCAAACCGCTTTATTATCAATTATTGGGAGAAAGAGGAAATATCTTTACCTGGGAATATTTACAGGAGGGACCGGATTTATGGAGGGTGAAAATCTCGAAAAAACTCTCAGGAGAAGACGATGAAACCCTGGGCGAAATAGCTGTAAAAGATTTGCGCAAAGCGGAAGTATTTAAAAAATACGGACTTGATTTTTGCTGTGGCGGAAAGAAAACTGTGAAACAAGCCTGCGCGGAAAAAGGATTGGATGTAACTAAGATTGAACAGGAATTACAGGCAGCCGATAAAATTGTTTCGACCTCACGTCCTTTACCTTATAATGACTGGAACCTCGATTTTCTTGCAGACTATATTGTAAATACTCATCACAGTTATGTGAGAAAAACCCTGCCCGATTTGCGTACTTTTTCAACTAAAGTAGCAAGTGTGCATGGAGAAAATCATCCCGAATTATTCGAGATCAGCCGTTTGGTTGAGCAAGTTTGTCAGGAATTATCTGAACATATGGTTAGTGAAGAAACTATTTTATTCCAGTATGTTAAACATATAGTGGCTGCAAAAAACAATAATTCCGCCAGTGTGAAATTTGAAAATTATGACAGCATAAAAACTCCTATCGATATGTTGGAAATGGAACATGACGCTGTAGGAAATAGCTTGGAAACAATAAGGGAACTCAGCAATAATTATACACTGCCTGAAGATTCCTGTGCCAGTTATTCCTTTTTGTATAAAACATTGGTTGAATTTGAAAGTGACCTGTTCATTCATATACATTTAGAAAACAACATTTTGTTTCCAAAGGCAATTGAGTTGGAGAAAGAAATTGGTTAAAGAATGTTATATTGTTAAAATAACGACGCCCGCCTGAGCGCTCTCAGGCAGGTGTTTCGTCATAATATTTTATCGGATTGGCTTTTGAAAAATGGAATAATGCCCGGCATTTCAGATATTGACAATTTAATACTACGAAAATGAAAAAATATTAGCGACACAGAGATTGCCGGCACTATTTTTAAATCCATAGACAAACGTCTGGATAATTATAATAATTATTTCGAATAACTATGATCATTAATTCTGACACAAAAATAGCCGCGATCTTAAAACAAAATCCGGCAGCATTGGATGCTATTGTAAGCATCACTCCCAAATTTGAAAAATTGAGGAATCCGCTTTTGAGAAAATTAATGGCCGGCCGCACCAGTATTGGAATGGCATCCAAAATAAGCGGTTGTTGTGTAACCGATTTTTTTAAAAAGCTGGAACCTTTGGGATTTGAGATAGATAATACAACTATGAAAGTTGTAAATGAAGAAAAACCGAGCCTTCCCTCCTTTTTTAATTCCCTGAAACCAGGGCAGATCAAGGAATTTGATGTCAGGCCAATAATTGATGAAGGCGAAGATCCATTGAAATTAATTATTAAAAAAATAAAAAGCATTCAACCCGGGGAAGCACTAAAGATCATTAATAGTTTTGAACCCACTCCTTTAATCTTATTATTAAAAAAACAAGGTTTTGAATCTTATGTGAATAAAATAGAAGATCAATTGATAGAAACTTATTTTTACAGAACAGGTCCCGGTTCAGTTGAAATAAATGAAAAAGAAAATATAGCTGAAGACTGGGATGCTATCCTGAAAAAGTTTCAGGATAAACTACAGTTGGTAGATGTACGTCAACTGGAAATGCCTCTGCCAATGCATTCAATTCTGGAAGCCCTGGATAATTTACCGGAGGATTCAGCATTGTTTGTTTATCACAAACGCATCCCTGTATTTTTATTATCCGAATTGGCTGAAAGAAAATTTGACTACCGTATTAATGAGATCAGCGATGGAGAAGTTCAACTTTTAATTTTTAAAAGCTGATATGTTTTCAGGTAATAATAACTTAGTTAAAAACACCTCCCATAAAGTTGTACTGCCGTTTTATTTATACGCAGCCTTCGCTTTTCTGGCAGCAACAATACTCTTGTTTCTTTCAACAAGCTCTTTAGATCAGCATTATTTTAATCCGAAAATATTGGCCATTACGCATATTATGGCTTTGGGTTGGGGCACTATGATGATTTTGGGAGCAAGTCACCAGTTAGTTCCTGTATTAATTGAAGGAAAATTATTCAGCAATATTTTAGCCCATTTTTCTTTTATTACGGCGGCAATAGGAATCCCCTTACTTGCTTATGGATTTTATGTTTTTAATATGGGCTGGCCTGCTCAATGGGGTGCAATATTGATTAATACAGCCATACTGTCCTATTTGGGAAACTTAACTTTAAGCATGATCAAAAGGAAAAAAGTAAATGTTCACGCCACATTTGTTTTAACCGCAGCCTTATGGTTATTTGTAACAACCCTGGTCGGGCTTTTATTGGTGTACAATTTTTCGGATCCCATTTTACCGACAGATTCCTTGCATTTCCTCTCATTACACGCTCATCTTGGAATAATTGGTTGGTTTCTTCTGCTCGTTATAGGAGTAGGTTCACGGTTGATCCCAATGTTCCTGATCTCAAAATACAGCAACACTAAATTATTATGGATGATTTTTGGGTTGATAAACGCAGGTTTACTCACTTTTATAATTTTCTTTCTGTATGTTCCCCAAATATCTTTTTATTTGATCTCCTTTGCCTTCATCCTTTTTGGCATTGGCTCTTTCGGATATTATTGTTACCATAGTTTTAAACAACGCATCCGGAAAAAGGTAGATGAAATAATGAAAATTTCGTTATTGTCGGTAATAATGATGCTTTTACCCGTAATCTTGTTGTTCATCATTATTGTTTGGTTGCTGATTAATTCCATCAATCCTCAATTGGTTTTGGTATATGGTTTCGTGATTTTCTTTGGTTGGATAACCGCCATTATATTGGGAATGACATTTAAAACCCTGCCTTTTATTGTCTGGAACAAAGTGTACCATCTACAGGCAGGCCTTGGTAAAACACCCAATCCCAAGGATATGTTCAGCAGTAAAATTTTTAGTTTGATGAGTATATCTTACCTGGCCGGGTTTATATTGTTTCTCATTGGAGTTTATTTTGCCAATAATTTACTGCTCAAAATGGCTTCGTTTTTATTATTACTGGCCGCACTATTTTATAACTGGAATGTGCTAAAAATATTTTCACATAAATCTGTAAAATCATGAATGAAATAACCAATAATCCTATTAAATGCGCACAAGCATTAGAGGCACTGAAAGATGTAATTGACCCGGAAATTGGGTTGAATGTGGTAGATTTGGGTTTAATTTATCAGATTGATTTTGATGAGGAAAATTCAAAGATCAATACTGTTTTTACACTTACCACTCAATTCTGCCCTATGGGAGAATCTATTACAGAAGCCGTTAAACGGGCATTGGAAAACGAATTTCCACTGATGGAAGTAGATTTGGATCTCACTTTTGATCCTGCCTGGAACCAGGAAATGATATCTGAAGTGGGAATAAACTTTCTTAATCAATAATTATGCTGAGCCTTACTTGCAAAACTGCCATCAAAGCTGTTATATATCTGTCATCAAAATTAGAATCCGGGGAAAAATCAGGAATTAAAGAAATTTCCGGATTTATTGATGCCAGTGAACACTCTGTTGGAAAGTTGTTACAATTATTGGTTAAGGAAGAAGTGATCTGTAGTTCGAAAGGTCCCAAAGGCGGGTTTTATATTACCGAAGATCAGTATCAACAACCCATTATAAATATCATTGAAACAATTGATGGAAAAAATGTATTTAATCAATGCGGTCTTGGTTTTCACAAATGTTCTTCAGAACACCCCTGTCCTATCCACAATGATTATAAAGGAGTAAGAGACCTTTTTGAAAATCTTTGCAGGGAGAAGAAAATAGTTGATCTATGTGAACCTGTAAAGAATGGGCTGGCCTATCTGATAGGTTAAATTTATCTTCAAGCAAAGAGAGAAATCAGTGCACTTGCTTAAAATTTCACATCCAATAATTTTCCGGACAACTGCAACAAATTTATCTCGGCCAGTTTAGCGTCAAATTTAGCTGTATCCCGATTGACTTTTGCATTGATCAGATTAACCTGTGCCTGACGAAATTCAATGGAGGTAATTTGCCCCAACTTAAACTGTTCTTCAGAGCGTTGAAAATTTCTATTATTGGTAAGTAGGTTTTTTTCTTGTGTTTGAAGCACAAATAATTGGTTTTGGTAGGTTTCAAAAGCATTCGATACATTCAGTACAACTTGCTGTTCAATTTGTTTTTTGAGAATTTCTTCGTTCTCAATGGCAATTTTAGAGTTTTTCACCCTATTGATGTTACTCCCGTCAAATATATTCCAACTCAAAGTGGCAGAGCCCGAAAAACCATAGGCTTCCTGTGAGGACAGGAAAGCCGCAGAGTTGTTTTGAAACTCCGCCCAATTGTAACTTCCCGAAACCCCCAGGGTTGGTAGAAAATCCGATCGATCGACTTTTAAATCATATTTACGAATGTTGATATTAGTATCGGCTTGCAGGAGCGAAACATTGTTCTTTTTAGCTTCTTCAAGCAGCAAATCCAATCTCAATGTCGGGATAAAAGTTACCAAGGTGTCAACATCAAAATCTGTTTGAACTTCCCTACCCATCACAAAGTTCAGGTCTCGTTTTGCGTTCATATAGAGTTGTTCGGTATTCAGAAAAACAATGCTATCATTGTTGACATCAACTTCGGCATTGAGAACATCGAGTTGGGTATTTTGCCCGTATTCATAGACGTATTTGGCACGAATCAACCTGTTTTTGGAAATCTGCAGCGATTGTTGTGCGGTTTGTGCCGTTTGTTTAAGCCTTGCCACATCAAAATATCCGGTCATTAATTGAAAAATGGTGGCCTCTATGGTTTGCCGGGCCTGAAGTTCCGAGAGTTGATAGGTTTCTTTTAGTCTTTTGTAATTGTACAAGCGGCCCAAACCATCAAACAAGGTGTAATTAATGGTGCCCGCAGCATTGTAACGACGTGATTCGGCATTGATGAGTTCGGTAGAAGTACCATCCATGAACAGCGCCGTATTGTTGTGATCCCGAACATAAGTAGCATTGGAACTTGCCGATACAGTTGGGAGATAGCCACTATTTAGCAAACCATCATTATTATCGGCAATTTTAATGTCGTTTTTGGCTATCTGAACACCATAGTTGTTTTCCAAGGTGATTTTGACAGCCTCTTCTTTGCTTAAAATTTCCTGTGCTGATACAATAAGGGTGCAGAGTGACAGGAGAATAAAAAAAGCTGCTGAATTATTGGTTGATTTCATCTTCATGTTCTGCTTTAAGTTCTTTAATAGCGTTTTCCAATTCCTCCCGAGGTACACGTTGCCCGCTTATCAACCATTTTTTATATCCTTTCAAACTGTTATTGAAAGAAAGAAAAATAGGCAGAATGAATAATGTCAACAGCGATGCAAAAGCTATCCCGTAGGAAATAGAGATGGCCATAGGTTTGAGAAACTGAGCCTGACGACTTCCCTCAAGAAGCAATGGTGCCATTCCTGCCACAGTGGTTACCGTAGTAAGGAGAATTGCCCTGAACCTTGTGCGCCCGGCCTGGATGAGTGCCTCTTCAAATTTGACACCCTCCCTTAACAAACTGTTGAATTTATGGATCAGTACCAAACCATCATTCACCATCACGCCAATCAACGCGATAATTCCTAACCAGGACAATATATTGACCGGGAAACCGTGAAGCCAATGTCCCCAAGCTACAGCGATGATGCTAAAAGGAATGAGGAGCATCAGGAGAATAGGCTGACTTAAAGACCGAAACGTAAAGGCGATGGTCACAAAAATCAAAAACAAGATCACCAGGGATACTTCAGAAGCCGAATTTTGAATTTTAGCTGCCTCCCGACTTTGACCTTCGTATGAAACTTTCACAGAAGGATATTTACTGAGAATAGCCGGTACCACATTATTTTTGATATCGTCTAAAATAGCACCCGAGTTGGAGTTAGGGTTTTCCAAATCGGCATTCACCTGAATTTCCCGCAAACCATCCAGATGATTGATGGCCACTTCCCCACGAACTATTTCATACCCAGCAATTTCTGAAAACGGTACACGTTCCCCAGTTGGGGTAATAATACGCATATCGTCCAAATCATTTATTGAAGACCTGTTTGATCGCTCATATCTTGTCCACACCTTGATTTCATCCTGGCCTCTTTGGAAACGCTGTGCCTGAAAACCGAAAAATCCGTTGCGCACCTGTGCCATCACAGTTTGATAATCCAAACCTATTGGATAGGCATTTTCTTTGAGTTTCACGCGAATTTCCTTGATGCCCTCCGGATCATTGTCATTCACGTCTTTGAGCATCGGGTTTTCCTTCAAGGATTTCTTGAGCTCATTTTTGGCCAATCGGAGTTGTTCAATATTGTTGCCCAATAAAGAAACTGAAACGGGACTTCCACCAAAATTACCACCAAATCCAAACGTAAGGGTTTCAACTCCATAAACAGGACCTACTTTGTCCCGAACGGCGTTGGTAATGACAAATGATTCTAAATCGCGTTCTTCCCCGGGCAACAAATTGATTTGTAGCGAAGCATTTGAAGAACCCGGCCCAAGTCGTTTGATTATGTTTTCTACTACCTGTTTGTTCCCTGATTGTTTTTTGGTCAAATCATCATTGACCAACCATGCATTAGCTTCAATCATACTGATGATGGAATCCGTGATTTTTGCATTTGTCCCTTCCGGCATGGCCAGGCTTATAGAAACCCGGTCACTTGCAATTCTTGGGAAAAGCGCTTTCCCGATAATTCCGCTTGACATGGAAGCAATGGTAAGGATCAAAATTGCAAATAAGGATGAAATAGTAATTAATTTATTTCTCATAAATGCAGTCAGTACAGGGACGTAAAGCCGATCTCGCATGAAATCCATGGCGCGGTCCCCATAATGGTTTACTATTTTGAATTTATCAAAAGCCCTGTCAATCATATTCTTTTTACCCGGGCCTATATCTCCCTCATGTACCAAAGCTTTGGAGTGCGCAATATGTGCAGGCAAAATGAGTAAAGCTTCAATAAGCGAAACAGCCAAAGTGATCATTACAATTTTTGACACTTCCCCAAAGAAATCACCAATCCGGCTATCAAAAAACAAGAAGGCAGAAAATGCTAAAATAGTTGTAATTATAGAAGATACAATTGGTGCAATTACTTCCAAGGTACCGTCTATTGCAGCCCGTACGCGTGATTTTCCGCGTTCAAAATGTTGATAGATATTTTCTGCTACCACAATACCATCGTCTACAAGAATACCTACCACCACGATCATTCCGAAAAGTGAAAGCAAGTTAATGGTGATGCCCAGTTGTGAAGCAAAAACAAACATTCCCAGAAATGAAAGTGGAATTCCTATACCCACCCAAAAAGCCATTCGGATATTTAGAAATACGGCGAGAATCAAAAATACAAGAGAAATACCAAACATCCCATTGCGCAACAAGAGTTCTGTACGCTGATTCAATGTAATAGAAGAATCATTCACCACATCCAAGCTAATGTTATTGTGGCTTTGGTTATAAGTTTCTATATATTGATTTACCTGAGCAGCGGTTGAAATTAAATCCTCGTTATTGGTATTGCTGACATTTACATTTACGGAAAGTTCCCCATTAAAGTAAGATGCATTTGGCGTCTCTTCAAACCGATCTCTAACAGTAGCGACATCGCTCAGGCGAATGACTCGTCCGGAATTGTCCGACCTAACAACAATATCATTTAGTCTTTCTCCAAAATAAGAACGGTTGTTGGCCCTGATTAGATATTCTTCCGCATCGGTCTTGATATTTCCCCCGGTAATCAAAATGTTTTCGCGGGAAACTGCCTGGGCAACCTCCTGGAAACTTAAATTATATGCCAACAAATCAGTTTCTCTTACGGCAATTTCAATTTCTTCCTCCGGATATCCCGTAATTTCAACTTGTGATATCCCTTCCATGCCGCGTAAATCATTCTCGATATCGCGGGTGATTTGCTTCAGGGTAGACAAACCGATGTCTTTCCCGCTGACAGAAAAACTAATGGTCTGCCGAATATTTTCGACTTTTGCCACCACTAAAGGTTCCATACCCGTTGGAAAAGAAGGAACCCTATCTACCGCATTTTTTACGTCGGCCAACACTACATCTATATCTGCGTCATTTTCTTTCTCAACTGTTATGGAGGCAGAATTTTCCCTGGAGACCGAGGTTACGCGATCGACTCCTACCAAGCCTTTTAGATTATCTTCAATTTTCACAACTACACCTTCTTCCATCTCTTGAGGAGAAGCACCGGGATAAACAGCAGTAATGGTAACAATTTCCGAATCGGTCAATGGGAAAAAAGAGGATTTCATGGAGAAAAACCCAAACACCCCAAACAGGACAAAGAAAATAATAAAGATTTGTACAGCAACGGGGTATTTTATAAAATATTCAATGACTTTTTTCATGGCATTTGCTTTTTATTCCGCTAAAATTTGAACAAGCATGCCTATATAAGCACCGGGAATACTTTTAGAAAGAATTTTTGTTCCGTCCGGAACCCCTTTGATTATTACCCGCTGATCTCCAAAATAGACCGGGGTCACCTCTATTAAATCTAGAATAGAATCCCGGACAACAAAGAGCTGTTTGTCATCACGAAGCAAACTGCGAGGCACTTCAATCACATTTTCAATGTCTTCCCCTTTGATGGATGCTTCTAAATAAAGCCCTTCTTTAAGTGTTTCACCCGCTACACTAATAAATACCTTGATGGTTTGCGAGTTTAAATCTACCCTGGGATTAATTCGTACAACCTTTCCTTCAAAAACCTGTGTTTTATTGATGTTATGAAGTTTCACAACTTCATTTATTTTAAGAAATTCCGCAAAGGATTTATTCACGGAAACCCCGAGTTCATAAACGCCGGGATCTATAAATTCCCCCATTTTTTGGCCACTTCGAACCAAAGTTCCTTCCGTGACAAGTGTTTCGGTCAAAGCGCCTGAAAACGGTGCTCTCAAAATATATTTAGACAAACGTTCCTCTAGGTTTATGACATTGTAATAAGAGGAAATCACATTTCTGCCCGCCAAAAACAACCGTTCTTGTTCTGAGGTAATTTCAGGTAGTTTAGGAACTGGTTTATTAATGTCATAATTAATTAGGTAAGCTTGCCATTTTTCGAAAAATTGAGGATAATCAAGTTTCAAATCGGGCATCACAGAAGCAATAAGATTATAAAAACTACTTTTTTGAGACTGCACGGAAGCATAAAACTCTGAGGCATCCAATTTCAATAAGGTCTCTCCGGCATTGTAGCGCTGCCCTTCCCTAAAAAGTTTCCCCGTAGATTGCAAAACCCCCTGAACTTCGGCGTACAACTCTACTTTTTTAAGGGCGACCAGATTACCGTTGGCTGTAATAACCACCGGTAAAGTCTTGTTTAAAACCGTGTCCACAAATACTTTTTGAACAATCAGGGGCGCTTTGGAAACAATCTTTTTTTGACTGTCTATAATATACTTACCTATAAAAAGAGCACTAAGCAATATAACTATACTGATAACAATATTGATTGTTTTTCTCACGGTTTGAAAGGCGTTTGTTCAGACATTTCTTTTAGTTTTTTTAAATTTTTTAAGTTTTCAATTGTATTCTCAATCATATAATACAACTGACATTGGTTTTAATGAAAAAGGTACTTTACAGAATTTTATGTTTGGTTGGTTTCTATAGCCTCCAAACCGCATTTTCCAAATAAAAGAAAAAGTCCTTTAAACCAAGGGTTAAAAGGACTTTTTCTTTTTATTAATTAAGGTAAAAACATCCTGAGGTGTGAAAATTACAACTTCTTCGCAGAACATGAAATCTTTTACCGAAATTTGATATATCGCAACTATCCGAATTGATCACAAAACATTTTTTTGAACGCCCTTTTTAAACCATTTTTAGTGTTTATGAGGACAAAATGGTCTTTACAGGAATATTTTTTCAGTGGAAATCGCGCTGAAGATATCCACGTTAATTAAAAAGGCCAACTCTTTTAAATCTAAAATTCACCGAAAATATAGACGCCTTTAATCTCCCATTTTGTCTATAATTCTTTAATTTCGCGAATAAATTTTCACAAGATGTCCGCCAATAAACATTTTAAAATATACAAACCCCACGGTTACCTCAGTCAGTTTGTAAACAATCAAACTACCAGGAAGAACAAAAAAATGTTGGGGGAGTTATATGATTTTCCTTTAGAAACGATGGCTATAGGACGGCTGGATGAGGATTCAGAAGGCTTGTTGTTTCTTACAACCAGCGGCGAAATGAGCGAGATCGTGCGCAGCAAAAAAGTGGAAAAGGAATACTATGTACAGGTGGACGGTATAATTGATGATGAAGCCATTGAAAAACTGAAAACCGGGGTTGAAATTGGCGTTAATGCCGAAAAATATGTCACAAAACCCTGCAATGCTTTTAGACTTGAAACTCCTCCCGATTTTCCGGAACGGGGAAAAAGGATACGTGATGAACGTCATGGACCAACATGTTGGGCCTCTGTTACTTTAACAGAAGGAAAATTCCGCCAGGTCAAAAAAATGACGGCCGCGGTTGGTTTTCCAACTCTTAGATTGGTACGGGTGAGAATTGGGGAAGAAACTTTAGGAAATTTAAAAGTTGGGGAAGTAATCGAGGTGAATCAATTTGAATTGTGATTTTATTGTTACCTCTTTTTTTTCTCGCGCTCGCGAAACATTGGGATCGCAGATATAAGCAGAGAATAATCAGGTTAATCCAGAATTTTTCACTCTCCCATTTGTACCTCCCTGATATAGGTTGACCATAAAAGTCAATTTTTATGAAAGCAAATAACAAATTACTCAAGAAAAAACGTTTTTATTCTGAGAGTTTTAAAAAGGAACTTGTTTCTGAGTTTGAGAGCGGGAAATTTAGTGTTCCTCAATTGGAGAAACTTCATGGGATCTCTAATTCCATAATT
>Ga0307486_1000380_pt1 | contig 42044 bp, 37 predicted proteins | sample CBIW02metaG_FD_203663 | JGI IMG/M metagenome (GOLD analysis project Ga0307486, IMG submission 203663) | Sea-ice brine microbial communities from Beaufort Sea near Barrow, Alaska, United States - CBIW 0.2 | ecosystem: Environmental > Aquatic > Marine > Coastal | place: USA: Alaska | collected... | reverse complement strand
CTCTTTGATCGCTTCAATAGCTACTTTAGCCTTGAAAGAGGCACTGAATTTTCTTCTTGGTGTTTTCATAATGACAGGGTTTAATTTACAACTTAATTTCCTGTCCTATATTTGGGGAGTATTATACATCTTAGAGATGGAAAACGAGTTTACAGGAATTACAATCGAATCGGGATTTTAATTTAGGCAAACAAAACTGTCACTCTTACTTGAATAACTATTGATTAATTCGCGGTTATAACTAAAATCCAATTAAACCAAAATCATCTCATTATTGTATTTAAAAAAACCTGCAACTTTTATGGTTGCAGGTTTTAAATTAAGAGAGCATTAGTTATTTAAGCATCTCGTATAGTTTTTCAGAAGCTTTCTCGGAAGATGCAGGATTTTGTCCGGTAATTAAATTTCCATCTTCAAGCACATAAACTTCCCAGTCGCCAGACTTGGAATAAATGCCTCCATTTTCTTTCAGCATATCTTCCACTAAAAAGGGAACAACTTCGGTTAACTGCACCGCTTCTTCTTCAGTATTGGTGAAGCCGGTTACTTTTTTTCCTTTCACTAAGGGTTCCCCTTTTTCATTTTTTACATTTTTAAGAGCTGCAGGGGCATGGCACACTAAACCAATTGGTTTTTTCTGCCTGTTAAACGCCTCTATCAAAGCTATAGAAGTCTTATCTTCCGCAAGATCCCAAAGCGGGCCGTGGCCTCCGGGATAGAATACGGCATCAAATTCTTCAGCCTTAATTGTATCTAACTTTAAGGTGTTTTCGATCACTTTTTGAGTTTCAGCATCTTTATAGTAGCGCTTTGTATCCTCAGTTTGTGCATCTTCACTTTCACTATTCGGATCAATAGGAGCTTTACCTCCTTTGGGTGTAGCTACCGTAACATCAACTCCTTTATCCACCAGGTTGTAATAAGGTGCTGCGAATTCTTCGATCCAAAATCCTGTTTTTTCTCCTGTATCCCCCAATTTATCGTGAGAGGTTAATACAAATAGTACTTTCATATCTTTCTTTTTTTAATTATAAAATTTCTTAATCACGGACTGCTTTTTCAATCGGAGTCTCGCCATCAAGAATTTCAAAAATCTGGTTTTGCTTTACATCATCGTCCAGAACTTCAACAAGCGTACGAGCCACATTTGCCCTGGAAATACTCTCTTGTTTTTCTAATTTTTCCTTTAGCTGAATTTTTCCGGAACCATCTTCATCTGTAAGAGCACCAGGCCTAACAATAGTATAAGTTAAACCGCTCTTTTGAAGGTAATCATCTGCATTCCCTTTGGCTTCCAGATAATCTCCAAGCTCCTCACTCATTTCGGGCTTGCCTGCGCCCATAGAGCTAAGCATAACAAACTTTTCAACTCCTGCATTCTTAGCTGCGTCAGTGAATCTTTTTGCTCCTTCCTGATCTACTTCAACCACTTTCTTTCCACCGGAACCGGCAGCAAAAATTACCTTATCGGCGCCTTTTACAGCCTGATTTAAATCTTCTTCTAAATCGGCCAAAACGGCGGTTACATTTTCTTTTTCAAAATGATCTTTTTGCTCTGGTTTTCTTACCAAAGCAATAGGTTGATATTTTTCTGATTTCTTTAATAAATCGATAATGATTCTTCCCGTGCTGCCGTTAGCACCGGCAACTAATACATTCTTCTTTTTACTCATAATCATTTTCTTTATTTAGTTATAATATATAATCTATTGACCAGCTCTAAGAAGGTTTAGGATAAGCTTATGATTACTTTTCCTTGTGCCCTTCCGGTCGCCAGATATTCGTAGGCATCAACTCCATCTTCAAAGGAATAAATAAGGTCTACTATTGGTTTAATATCGCCATCTTCGACCATTTTTTTGATCTCCTTCAACTGGGCGGCATTAGGCTGCATCCAGGTGTGTTTATAGGCTACCGATTTCTCTTCAATAAGATTGGATAATTGTTCGGGTAATTTATAACCTTCAATCCCCATTACTTTGGCAGATTCTTCATCTGGCGGACCTGCAATTGAAGTTACTGTTCCGCCTTCTTTAATAATTTCAAAAGCATCAAACGTATAGTCATCTCCCAAGGTGTCAAAAACAATATCCAGGTTATTGGCAACTTCTTTGTAATCTTCCGTTTTATAATCTATTACGCGGTCAGCTCCTAAAGCTTTTACCCAATCTATATTTTTAGTGCTGGTGGTGGTATAAACGATAGCTCCTTTAGCTTTAGCATACTGAATAGCAAAACTACCTACTCCCCCGGACCCGGCATGAATAAGAATTCTGTCGTCTTTTTTTAAACCGGCTTTTTCTAAAGCCTGGATTGCGGTGATTCCAGTTAAAGGCAATCCTGAAGCTTCTTCAAAAGATATATTCTCCGGTTTTTTAGCAACCTTATCAGCATTAATGGTAACAAACTCTGCAACGGTACCCATTTGTTCATGCGGCACCCTGGAATATATTTCGTCACCAATTTCAAAATCACTAACATCAGCTCCTTTTTCCACAACCACCCCGCTAACGTCAAAACCTATGGTAACCGGTAACTCTAAAGTCAGTAATTCTTTTAGATGCCCCTGAGCCATTTTATAATCGATAGGGTTTAGCGAAGCAGCCTTAACCTCCACTAAAATTTGGTTTGACTTTACCGAAGGTTTTTCGATCTCATTGATTGATAAACTATCTTTAATTTCTCCGTATTTTACTATTTGTAGTGCTTTCATATCTATTGCTTTTTTTATTTTAATAATTTATTTATCAGTAAGTTACTATATATTATTTATCATTTTTCCTGTCTGAAAGAATATCAGACCATTTATTCAGGGTATCCTTTAAAAGCATTATTTCTGTTAGGGTTACATCTTCCGTTAGCAAAGTATTTAGCAACTTCTCCGGAATTGGGAGCGCAGTGTTTTTTAGTTCCTTTCCTTTTTCTGTAAGCTGGATCACTACGCTTCTCTCATCTTTTTCAGAGCGGGTACGCTGCAGTAAATCCATTTTCTCCATACGTTTAATAAGCGGAGACAAAGTATTGGTGTTTAATAATAATTTTTCACCAATTTGATTAACCGATAAGTTATCATTTTCCCATAGCACCAGTAAAACCAGGTACTGAGGATAAGTTAAACCCATCTCTTCCAGGAATGGTTTATAGGCTTTCGTAATTAGCCTGGAAACCGAATAAATAGGAAAGCAGATTTGATTGTTCAATTTTAGTTGCTGATCGTCCATAATATTTATTTTTTTGAATTTCTCCAGGCTTTCCACGCGCCGGAAGACCAAAGTGCCCAGGCTATAAGAACTGGTTGAAAGAAAAGCCTTATTAATCTTGCCCTATCTGAATCTAAAGCTCCAAAGGCGTCTTTTCCATCTAAATACTGGGCGACATTACCGGGGAAAATCAGGATAAAGAAAATTGTCAATGCCCAACCTATTACAACACGGTGCTTTTTCCAAAATAATAAGACTAGACCTAATGCCATTTCAACTATTCCAGACAAAATAACTACTAGATCTTTGCTTAATGGAACCCAATCTGGAACCTGGGCCTGGAAGTCAACTCTATTAAAAGTTAAGTGACTAATGCCGGCAAAAATCATAAACACTGCCAGCAGGATCCTGAAAATATTTTGTGCTGGTGATGTTTCAGATGCTCTCTTCATTTTTTCTATTTATATCGCGTAAAACTATATCGCACACGATGCAAATATAAATAGTTTTATGTCATAGTAATATTATTTGTCATAGTTTTAACTTATCGGAAATAGCCATATCTGTTCTATTCTGATTGATTCTGGAGATTTTAAGAACAAAAATGAAGATAATTTGAGTTAGACTGGGGACGGCCCTGGCCCCGGTAGTTCAATGTCTATTGAGCGCCAGGGTGCTTTTTTGGGTAAGTGGTCCACCATGGTTCTGCTATCCATTTTTGGAAAAATTTCAAAAAATATTAAAAGATTAGATCCCAATGAAAATCAAAATATCTGTACCCATAGCAAAAAAAATGGCTAAAATTTCATAAAGTTTAAGCGCCATAGCGCGTTTCTTTACTTTTCGAGCTCAACCGCAGGTCTTGTTCAGAAAAGGTGCACAACTTGTTCCCTACTTGTTCCTGCTTGTTCATTTTTTGAACTAGTTAAATTTATGGTTTAGATTTTTTGTAAATGGAGATTCGGGGATGCACTCCACGATCCTTTCTAGTTTATCACTCAAATCGCCAATTACAGGCGGCAGGGGTTTTGTATGGACGATTTTCTTTTCTCTATCCCTGGAAGGATATTGTTCGGAATCACTATTTCTATGGTTCATTTTCAATCCCTTTTTATTCTTTTTCAGTAAATTAGTTAGATTATTCTAAACCAAATATTATGAAATGCTTCGGAAGGATTTTCGTCTTGTCTTTATTTTGCATCTTTTTTCTGAATCCTCTTAATGCGCAGGATCAGGATACTTCAAAAAACTCGGCCTATGTAATTACCAATGTAAATGTGATCCCCATGAATAACTCGGAGATTCTTAAAAACATGCACGTTATAGTGGAGGAAGGCAGGATCACAGGCGTAGGACCTTCCGCAGAAACAGCCATTCCGCTGGGTGCTCAGAAAATAAATGGCCAGGGCAAATATCTTATGCCGGGGCTGGCAGAAATGCACGGGCATATCCCAGGAGAGGAGCAGCCTCAATATGCAGAAGGTGTACTTTTCCTGTATATCGCTAATGGGGTGACCACTGTACGTAATATGTTGGGTACGAATTACCAGCTACAACTTCGAGACCGAGTGCAGAACGGAGACCTGCCGGGTCCAACTATTTTTGCTGCAAGCCCCTGGCTAAGCAGGGAGGCAATTCCCAACCCGGAGGCTACCAAAAGGATTGTAAAAGAGCATAAAGCAGCCGGATTTGATTTGCTGAAAATAGGTAGCCTTGATCCTGAAACCTATAAACAAATGGCCCGCACCGCCCACGAGATCAACATGCCTTTTGGCGGACATATACCTGAAGCTGTAGGCCTGGAAGGAGCCCTGGAAGCACGGCAAACCTCCATAGACCATTATGACCGTTATGTGGAATTTCTTGTTTCGGAAGAGGCTAAGGAAGGTCGGAGTAACGGCTTTTTTGGTAGCGGCATCATAGACCTTATTGATCGAGAAAAGATCCCCGAAGCTATTAAAATGACCGTGGAAGCCGGCACCTGGAATGTGCCCACGCTAAGCCTGGTTGAACATCTCGCCAGGGAAGAATCCGCTGAAGAAATGATCACCCGACCGGAGATGCGCTATATGCCAAAGTCGGTGCTTACCAGCTGGGTAAAATTCAAGAATGAATACGATCAACGTGAAGATTTCCAACCAGAAGCCACTGCAGCACTTGTAAAGTTTAGAAGGGAACTCACCAAAAAACTTCACGAAGCCGGGGCCAAAATAGTGCTGGGGTCTGATGCCCCGCAATTTTTTAACGTTCCGGGCTTTTCAATCCACCACGAACTGGAGATGATGGTAAACACCGGCCTCTCTCCTTATGAGGTCCTGGTCACCGGTACCAAAAATACGGCTGAGTACTTTGGCACACCTGAAGAATTTGGAACGGTGCACCAAGGCCGCCGGGCAGATTTGATCCTACTAAATGCAAATCCTCTAAATGATATCACCAACGTTCAAAATCGGGCCGGGGTGATGGTGCGCGGACTTTGGTACCCGGAAGAAAAAATTGGCCAAAAATTGAAAGAGATTGAGGAAAGGAATAAGGGATCAAGCCTAATTGTTGGGGATCAAGCCTAATTTTATTCAGATTTTTCAAAAGCTTCTAACTTCATCGATTCACTTCAATGCGCTTCTTCACTGCGTTCAGAATAACAAACAACCGAATTTTAAATTTATGATAGTCAGGTTTTTAACTCTAATTCATTATTTTTGAATATGACGTCACCTAACCAGGGTAAATATTAACTAATAGTATGAAGATTTTTGCAGGAATCTACAATCAAGACTAACCTCTAACCCTACTTTTGGAGAGAATTCGGAAATCCACTTGACTATGAAAACACCACAAGAAACCAAAGAGCAAAAAACCGGAGGCGCTTTTTTGATCCGTCCCGCGGAAGGCAGCAATTTCAACGGTTCCCCTTTTTCCGAAGAAGAGCAAATGGTCCTGGGCAGCGTCAAAGAGTTCATAAAGCGGGAAGCTCAACCCGTGGCAGATGAGTTGGAACACCAGAAAGAGCATAGCCGTTCAGTTGCCCTGCTGGAAAAAGCCGGAGAGTTGGGACTTTTGGGTCTTGGAATTCCCGAAGAATATGGAGGCATGCCGGTTTCTTTCACCACCAGTCTCCGGGTGACAGAGGAGGTGGGCCGGGTATCGGGATTCTCCCCCACCTTTGGGGTGCAGACCAGCATAGGCATCGCGCCCATCCTTTTTTATGGCACTGAAGCCCAGAAGCAGCGATACCTTCCGAAATTGGTAAGCGGGGAGTGGAAGAGCTGCTATTGCCTTACCGAACCAGACGCGGGATCTGATGCCAACTCCGGAAAGACCAGGGCCACTCCAGTGGAGGGCGGGGCCGCTTATCTGCTCAACGGACAAAAAATGTGGATTACCAATTCGGGATTTGCCAATATTTTCATTGTATTCGGCAAAGTGGAGGATGACAGGAATCTCTCCGCCTTTATTGTGGAAAAGGCGTTCGGTGGCATCAGCCTGGGTGAAGAAGAGCGCAAGATGGGGATTAAGGGCTCCTCCACGCGGCAGGTATTTTTCAATGACGTGCGGCTGCCTGCAGAAAATATGTTGGGGAAACGGGAGGAAGGATTTAAGATAGCCCTTAATGTCCTAAACACCGGGCGTATCAAACTGGGAGCAGCGGCTATTGGAACCTCAAAAAGGGCGTTTGACCTTGCTGTGAAATATGCCCTGGAGCGGAAGCAGTTCGGGAGCTCCATCAGTAGCTTTGGGGCCATTCAATATAAACTGGCACAAATGGCGATAAGAATCTTTGCCATGGAGGCCGCCACCTATCGCACGGGGCAATTCATAGACGAAAAGATAGCTATCCTGGAAGCCGAAGGCGTTTCTGTAGAAAAAGCAGAGGTCGCAGCAGTTTCGGCTTTTGGGATCGAGTGCGCTATCCTAAAGGTATTTGGGTCAGAATGCCTGGCCCTGGTGGTAGATGAGGGGGTTCAAATCTTTGGCGGAATGGGCTTTTCTGAAGATGCGCCAATGGCCCGACTTTACCGAAATGCCCGAATTACGCGTATCTATGAGGGTACCAATGAGATCAACCGGATGCTGATCGTCGATATGCTGATGAAGAAAGCCATGACCGGGGAGTTGGAGCTACTACAGGCAGCAAAGCAGGTACAAAAGGAGCTTACCTCGAATCCTGCTGAAAAGAAGCAGGCCGGGGGCGGTCCAGTGGCAGCCTTTGCGATCCTGGAAGATCTTAAAAAGGCAACGCTTATCATCTTTGGAGCAGCGGCGCAACGGCTCGGGAAAAAGCTTAAGGAAGAACAGGAGGTGCTGATGCATATTTCAGATATGATCATTCAGGTATACCTTCTGGAAGCCGTGCTGACCAAAGCGGAAAACCTAAGAACCAACGGAGAATTGACGACCCCGGATCACATAGCCGACATCAGCCATGTCTTTTTGTATGAGTCGGTGGAAAAGGTTAGACAGGTAGGCCAGGAGGCTATCCTCAGCTTTGCGGAAGGAGAGGAGCGTTCCCAGTTGCTGATGGGCCTGAAACGCTTCACCCAAGCCCAGGCGTTTAATATCAAAGAGGCCCGTAGAAGGATTGCCCAGACCATGATAGCTGAAAAGAAGTATGTGTAAGTTCTTCTCAGGGAGTCAGGGAGGACGGAAAGTGATTCCCCTACTTATTACTTTCTGTACAGATTAACTACAATTTTTGCCTAGTCCACAACAATTAGGCTTGATCCCCAATTAGGCTTGATCCACAATTAGGCTTGATCCAGTAAACAGAGGTAGTTTGAGATTTTACCAGAATTTTAGGCATAAAAAAAGCCTCTCATTTCTGAAAGGCTTTGCAATTTTGCGGTCTGGACGAGACTCGAACTCGCGACCCCCTGCGTGACAGGCAGGTATTCTAACCAACTGAACTACCAGACCGTTGCTTTATTGCGAGGGCAAATATACATCTGTTTTATAATTCCACAAACCTTTTTTGAAAATTTTTCTTCATTTTTTTAAAGCCATCAGGCAAACTTTTGTCTTTCAATAAAATAGGTAGTCAAAATTTTATCAAAGTTCTTATTAATATCGGCTTCCACGTAGTTGATCTTATATTTTGCGCACTCTAGTTTCAGGTCTGCAACATAATTTTGCACGGCTTCCTGGTAACTTTCCCTAATATTTTCCGAATAAAGATCTATTTCTGCCCCGGTTTCCACATCGGTAAAGCGTTTGGGGATGTTTTCAAAATCAAAATCGAATTCCCGCTTTTTATCCATTACGTGAAACAGCACCACTTCATGCCTGTTGTATTTTAAATGCCGTAAAGCTTCGAAGAGAGCTGCTTCTTCTGCGTCTGCCTGGAACATATCGGTAAATAAAAAAACCAGCGAACGTCTTTTTAGTTTTTCAGCAATTTGATGCAGAAAAGTATAGGTTTTGGTCTCTTTATGATCGGTTTTCTTTTCCAGGCTTTTATTGAGCGAGTCCAGTAACATATGCTGATGCCGGTCACTGCCCTTCTCAGGTGCGTAAAACTCAAATTCGTCGCTATATATGCTAAGTCCCACTGCATCGCGCTGGCGTTTTAAAACCTGCATAATACTGGCGATGGACAATACCGAAAAACCGACTTTATTAAGCGAGTTTATCGAAAATTTCTTCACTTCGGGATAATGCATGGAAGCCGAATTGTCCATAATAAAATGACAACGCAAATTGGTTTCCTCTTCGTAGCGTTTCGTATAAAGCTTATCGGTTTTAGCAAAAAGCTTCCAGTCTATATGTTTGGTGCTTTCACCATTGTTATAAATCTTATGCTCGGCGAATTCGGCAGAAAACCCGTGAAACGGACTCTTGTGAATTCCCGAAATATAGCCTTCCACCACCTGTTTTGCCAACAATTCCAACTGCGTAAAACCCGCCGCCGAACTATATATTTCTTCCTTTAAATTCATACTCCACTAAGATAAATAAAAGCCGGTGTTTAGAACTAAAAAGCATTCAATAAAAAACCCGGCACAAGACCGGGTTTCCAAATTATATAAAATGCTAAAACTTATAGCAATTCGTCTAACGCTTCAGCGTAAGTATTTTTTGGCGCAACGCCTACCTGGCGGCCTACTACTTCTCCATTTTGAAAAATAAGTACAGTCGGGATATTTCTCACTCCGTACTTAGCAGCAAACTCCTGGTTAGCATCAACATCTAGCTTTCCTACAACGGCTTTCCCTTCATATTCAGTCCCAATTTCATCAATAATTGGTCCTACCATTCTACAAGGTCCACACCATGCAGCCCAAAAATCTACCATTACAGGCTTGTCGCTTTTTAGCACCTGTTCTTCAAAATTCGCATCTGTTATTTCAATAGCCATAATTGTCTGTTTTTCTATTATACTTAAAGTGTAAAATTAGTCAAATATTTTTGCTTTCCTTACACAAGCGATATTGTATTTGGTTATACGCTTATTCAGGTCGTTTATTTGGCGGTTCCCCCGCGCTCGTAGCTCGGGGTCGGGCTTTCAGCGCTACACGGTAGCTTGCTTCAATCCCTAACCGGAAAAATTAGTAGGCAGGCTTCAGTAGCAAGTGGGCAGTTTTCAGTTTTCAGCTAAAAATATTCGTGTATTCGTGGCTTATCAAGATAAATGCAAATTACCCAGGGAGAACTAAATAACAAAAGATTACCGCACCCGGTTAAAAAACAGGTCTCGATGACGCAGAAAAATATTCGTGTATTCGTAACTTTAAAAATCTATTACTACCTACTTCCACCGCGAAACTGCCAACTAAAATCAATTCAACTTATACATCACCTGTTCATCCTCCAGAGTTTGTAATAACTCCTGTGAGATCTTTACTTTTTGCTTTTTACTCGGCATATGCAGTTTGACCTGCTCTTTCATTTCATAAACCACAAAATTCAATTTATGCTCTCCGCGGTGGGTCCTAAAAACATCTTTAAACCAGGTGATTTTCTCTTCCTGAAGATCGGCAATATCAAGTTGTATGGTGAGTTTTTTAGCAAACTGATCCATCACATCGTGCAACAAATAAATATTATTAAACTGAATTCTGGGATCACCTTTTTTTCCTGTTTCTTTATTCGTCCAGCCTTCTTTCACAAAAATCTTGATATGCACAAAAGAATTCGGCACCAGAAAATGCCTGAATTTTAAATATTCCTCACCAAACATCCTGAATTCATAGGTGTCGGTATAATCCTCCACGCTGAACATCGCCCAGCCTTTTCCCATTTTTGAAACCCTATGCTGCACGTCGCTTATCACGCCACCAAAAGTAAGGTCGCGGTTTACACATTTCTCCAAATCATTAAATTCGCCTAGTTTAGAATTACAAAAATAATCCATCTCATACCTGAAATCGTCCAGCGGGTGGCCCGAAATATAAATCCCTACCACTTCACGTTCGCGTCTAAGTTTTTCCATAGTTCCCCATTCTTCACAGGGAGGCACCACCGGTTCCGGAATTTGTACTTCACTAGCTTCCCCAAACAGACTTACCTGGGAGGAATTTTCATTTTCCTGGAACTTCGCGGCATATTTAATTACTTTTTCCAAAAAGGTGATTCCATCACCATCATCGTGAAAATATTGTGCACGGTGAGTATCTCCAAATCCGTCGAAACCGCCCGCGAGGGCAAGGTTTTCAAAGGCTTTTTTATTCGCCGAACGCAAATCAATTCGTTTAGCCATATCAAAAATCGATTTGTAATGTCCTGCTTCGGTTTTTCTATTTTCTACAATGGTCGCCACCGCACCAGATCCTACTCCTTTTATGGCGCCCATTCCAAAACGTACCGCATAATCCTTATTCACCGAAAATTTATAAAAAGATTCGTTTACATCGGGACCAAGTACATCAAGCTTCATTCGTTTACATTCTTCCATAAAGAAAGTGACCTGCTTAATGTCGTTCATATTATTAGAAAGCACCGCCGCCATATATTCCGCAGGATAATGCGCTTTTAAATAAGCGGTCTGGTAGGCGATCCACGCATAACAAGTGGAGTGAGATTTGTTAAAGGCATAGGCTGCGAAAGCTTCCCAGTCTTTCCAAATCTTCTCCAAAACATCACGCGGATGTCCTTTTGCTTCCCCACCATCCAAAAATTTTGGTTTTAATTGTTCCAGTAAAGCGAAGATCTTCTTACCCATCGCCTTACGCAAAACATCGGCTTCACCTTTACTAAAGCCGGCCAGCTTTTGCGAGAGTAGCATCACCTGCTCCTGGTAAACCGTAATTCCGTAAGTTTCCTGGAGGTATTCTTCCATTTCCGGTAAATCGTAAGCAATTTCCTCGCTACCATGTTTACGGGCAATAAAACTCGGGATATATTCCATAGGTCCCGGACGGTATAGGGCGTTCATCGCGATAAGATCATCAAAAACCGTTGGTTTCAGATCTTTCATATGCTTCTGCATTCCCGGAGATTCATATTGAAATATCCCTACCGTTTCCCCACGTTGGAAAAGTTTATAGGTTTCTTCATCATCTAACGGGAATTCATCGGGAACCAAATCTATATTATGCCTGCCTTTTACAATTTGAACGGTATCTTTAATCAGGGTTAGCGTTTTTAACCCCAAGAAGTCCATTTTTAGCAGTCCGGCGCTTTCTACAACCGAGTTATCAAACTGGGTAACATAAAGATCGGAATCCTTAGCTACCGAAACCGGTACATAATTGGTTATATCACCGGGAGTAATAATTACCCCACAAGCATGAATCCCGGTATTCCTTACCGAACCTTCCAAAACCCGCGCCTGGTTTACGGTTTGCGCTTCCAGGTCGTCCCCTTCAGCAATATTTAAAAGTTCATTGACTTTCTCTAAATCTTCACTCCTGAACTTCTTCTTCAGTTCTTTTTCATCCATTCCAAAGATCTTCCCGAGCTTGGACATGGTGGGGATTAGTTTAGAAATCCTATCGGCATCCCCTAATGGAAGGTCCAGCACCCTGGCCGTATCCCGAATGGAAGATTTCGCTGCCATGGTTCCGTAGGTAATAATCTGCGCCACCTGGTTGGCACCATATTTCTTAATAACATAATCCATCACCCGGCTTCGGCCTTCATCATCAAAATCGATATCAATATCGGGCATACTCACACGATCGGGATTCAAGAAACGCTCAAAAAGCAGATCGTACTTAATGGGATCTATATTGGTGATCGCCAAACAGTAGGCAACGGCGCTTCCCGCAGCAGAACCCCTACCCGGCCCAACCGAGACATCAAGGTTTCTGGCTTCGCGAATAAAATCTTCTACAATAAGGAAATATCCCGGATAACCGGTATTTTCAATAACTGAAAGTTCAAAATTCAGTCGATCCTCAATTTCCGGAGTAAGCTCGCCGTACCGCTTTTTAGCACCAACAAAGGTGATATGTTTCAGGTATGCATTTTCCCCGCGCTTACCGCCATCATTTTTATCTTCTTCAACTAAAAATTCGTCTGGAATGGTAAAAGCAGGTAAAAGTACATCTCGCGCCAATTCAAATGGCTCGATTTTATCTACCACTTCCTGCACATTGCTAATAGCTTCTGGTAAGTCTTTAAAGAGATTTTTCATCTCTTCGCCGCTCTTAAAATAATATTCCTGGTTAGGCAACCCATAACGATAACCACGGCCGCGGCCAATTGGCGTGGCCTGCTTCTCCCCATCTTTTATACACAATAAAATATCGTGGGCGTTGGCATCTTCTTTAGCGCAGTAATAAGTGTTATTGGTAGCTACCAGGTTTACCTCATGTTTTTTGGCAAAATCTACCAAAACAGTATTCACCCGGTCTTCGTCTTCCTGGTCGTGGCGCATGATCTCTATATATAGATCGTCACCAAATTCTTCTTTCCACCACAGCAAAGCTTCTTCAGCCTGGTTTTCTCCAACATTTAAAACTTTACTCGGCACCTCTCCATAAAGGTTACCGGTAAGCACAATGATATCCTCTTTGTATTGCTTGACAATTTCCTTATCAATTCGCGGAACATAATAAAACCCATCGGTATAAGCTTTGGAAGACATCTTTGCCAGGTTATGATAACCTTTTTTATTCTTAGCTAACATAACCACCTGGTAGCCGTTGTCTTTTCTGGATTTATCGGCGTGATTTTCACAAACAAAAAATTCACAGCCTACAATTCCCTTTAATTCCCTGGCCTCGGCAGGCTCATTATTGGCAAGCGCCTCTTCATTTTTTGCTCTAATGGCTTTATTATAGTCGCCAATTTCTTTAACAAAATGAAACGCCCCCATCATATTAGCGTGATCGGTAAGTGCTACTGCTGGCATGTTATTTTCGGCAGCAACATTAACCAGATCTTTTATACTAATAGTGGATTGCAATACAGAAAACTGCGAATGGTTGTGCAGATGTGCAAAAGGAATCTCATCCAATTTTTCGAGGTTTTCCTCGATCTCTTCAGTAGTAATTTCTGAAGTAGGTTGTTGCCTCTTAAGCCTTTTTCTTATTTCTTCAGAAGCTTTTTTAAGATTAATATGCTTTAAACCAATAAGCTCTATTCGCCGCGGATTTGCTTCTGAAAAATTCTCAAAATAATCTGCAGGTACATCCAGCTGTTCTTTGGTGAAAACGCGCTGTCTAACCAGCTCTAAAAAACAACGGGTAGTTGCTTCCACATCGGCAGTAGCGTTGTGGGCTTCCCCAAAAGGCTCATCAAATAAAAATTCGTGCAGTTCGGTTAAGGTGGGTAATTTGAATTTTCCTCCACGACCACCGGGAATTTCACACATCCTGGCAGTAACCTCAGTACAGGTATCTAAAACCGGCAACTGTTGCAGCGTATTTTCCATCGCTTCCCTATGGAATTCAGCGCCCATGATATTCAGATCAAAACCTACATTTTGCCCTACTACAAACTTGGTTTTATTTAAAGCTTCCTGGAATTTCTCCAGCATTTCAACTAGGGAAATTCCTTCTTCCGCAGCAAGTTCGGTAGAAATTCCGTGGACTTTCTCGGCATCATAAGGAATATTGAAACCTTCCGGTTTTACCAGATAATCCTGACTTTCGATTAGATTGCCCATCTCATCATGCAGCTGCCAGGCAATTTGTATACATCTTGGCCAGTTATCAGAATCGGTTAAGGGAGCATCCCAGCGTTTGGGTAATCCGGTAGTTTCAGTATCAAAAATAAGGTACATGGGCGGCAAAAATTAGGAATTAAGCTGAATTTCAAGCGATTACTTCAGAAGAAAAAACACCTGCTTCGAGGTTAAAATTACTTATAATTTAGCGCAGCCTCAAGTTAATTTTTCAGAAATTATTAACGCTTCATAACCCCGCATTTTAGAAGCCGTTTGTGGTTTTCAGCAATAAAAAAACCTCACAAGCACCGTTTCCGGGAACCTGTGAGGCCTATACGAACACTAAAAACTACTACTTCAATCAAACATCTGTTCGTACACTTTAATTTTTGAAGCTTATAATCAACTTTGAAGCTCCAGGCTTTTTAATTTATTTAAGGCCGCTACAATTCCATTTTTCTGTTTCAACAATAGGTTGGCTGTTGATGGTGGAATGTCCGGATCTTTTAAAACATCTTCGTATTCATCTGCTGCTACCTTCTCTCCTCTAACTGCTTCTTCTATAGCCGCATCATCTTTATTTGAAGAAAGGCTTGTTTTTAGGTTCATCCACGTTCGATGGGCATCTCCGGCCAAACTGGAACCTTTATCGGGATTCTCCCCGAAATTGCGGATTTCAGTTTTAAGCTCGTGGCCAAAATCGTAACGTTCCTGAGCCCGCTCAGAAAAAAACGCTTTCAACTGCGGATCCTGAGCATTTTCAGCAGCATATTTATAGCCTTTCTCGGCATCATAATTCTTTTCAAGCAACATATTTAGTTTCTTAGATACTTTCTCAGAATAACTCATTCCTCTCTCGTTTTGTAAAAATTCGTAGTATAAAGATAACCCGCATAAACCACAGCAACAACCTGTTTAACAGGGTTTAGCACTAATTAACTGCTTTTAACAGCCGACCGCGATTTTAACCAAAAAACTTCCTAATTTTCTTTAATTTTGCGCGGTTCAAAGCATTAAATATATTTCTAGCCAACTCCTTGTGAAATAGAAAAATATAGTATCTTTGCAGCCTTATTAATAATCGGGGTCGGGAACCCCACAATTTAATTTTTATGCCAGTAAAATTAAGATTACAAAGACACGGTAAAAAAGGAAAACCTTTTTTCTGGATCGTAGCCGCAGATGCGCGCTCAAAAAGAGATGGTAAATTCTTAGATAAATTAGGAATCTACAATCCAAACACCAACCCAGCTACTATCGAGTTAGATGTAGACGGAGCGGTAAAATGGTTAGAAAACGGTGCACAGCCAACAGATACGGCTCGTGCTATTCTTTCTTACAAAGGAGCTTTGCTTAAAAAACACCTTGCCGGTGGCGTTAAAAAAGGCGCTTTAACTGAAGAAGAAGCTGAGAAGAAATTCGAAGCATGGTTGGAAGAAAAAGAAGCTAAAATTGCTGCTAAGAAAGACAACCTTTCTAAAGAAGAGCAAGAAGCAAGAAAGAAAGCTCTTGATGCTGAAAAAGAGGTGAACGCTAAGCGTGAAGCTGAAGCAAAAGAAGCCGATGCGGCAGTTGCTGCTGAAGCTGAAGGTGCTGCAGTAACCGAAGAAGGTGAACCAGAAGCAAATGCGGAAAAGGAAGTTGATCAAGAGACTGCCGAAGAAGCAAAAACAGAGAAAAAAGACTAATTCTCAGACAGCGATGACTAAAGATGAATGTTTCTATTTAGGAAAAATCGTTGCTAAATTTAGTTTTAAAGGGGAGGTGCTTATCAAACTAGACACCGATGAACCTGAAGCTTACACAGAAATGGAATCAGTGCTCATTGAATATAATGAGAACCTGGTTCCATTTTTTATTGAAAGAAGTAATCTGCAAAAAAGCACTTTGCTTCGCGTTAAATTTGAAGATATTGAAACCGAGCAGGATGCTGAAGATCTTATAGGGGCACATACTTATCTTCCCCTCACCATGCTCCCCGATCTGGAAGACGACCAGTTCTACTTTCACGAAATTATAGGTTTTGACGTTATAGATGCCACCCACGGCAATATTGGCAAAATCACCTCCATAAACGACAGTACCGCCCAGGCTCTTTTTGAAATTCAGAAAGGCGAAAAGCAAATTCTTATCCCTATGAACGATGAGTTTATAGATAAAATAGACAAAGAAAATAACACTATCTATTTAACCACCCCAGAAGGTTTGGTTGAATTGTATCTTGGGTAGGACTCAGTTGGCAGTAATCTTTTACCGTCATTGCGAGGAAAAATTCGATATTCGGAGAATTGTGACGTAGCAATCATTTTTTAGTTTCTGGATCCTTTTCTATATTTATTTCTATTCGGAAGAGATTGCTTCAGCCGCAAAAAAGCGGCTTCGCAATGACGCCTAGTTTTGTTTATTTCGTCATTGCGAGGAACAATTCGACATTCGGAGAATTGTGATGTGGCAATCTTTTTTTAGTTTCTGAATCGTTTTCAAGATCAATCCTCTCTGGAAGAGATTGCTTCAGCCGCAAAAATGCGACTTCGCAATGACGCCTACTTTGGTTTATTTCCGTCATTGCGAGCGACGAAGGAGCGCGGCAATCTTTTCTTGTTTACCCTAATGTCATTTCTTCCGAAAGATCATTCCAATCCGGGTTTTGAGTATTTATGAGTTTTTCCTTTCTTGCTCTATTTCCAGCTTTTAATCTCTTCTCATACTCAATGGCTTGATTTATTTCACTGAATTCCTGAATATAAACCAGTTTTTCGCAATTATACTTTGTAGCAAAGCCTTTGTGGGTTTTATTCTTATGCTCATTCATTCTTTTTTGAAGGTTTGAAGTAACACCGGTATAGAGCACTGTATTGTTTTTATTAGTAATTATATAAACCCAGGATTTTTGCATTTTTAAATTTAAAAACAAATACAAATTATGAAAATAAGGGAGTTTACTCATTTCTGAAGAGATTGCTTCAGCCGCAGAAAAGCGGCTTCGCAATGACGTATTATTCTCAGCTTCTGGTCTACTCGTCATTGCGAGAAACAATTCGACGAGAGGAGAATTGTGACGTGGCAATCTGTGGAATGAAAGCCAAATTTTTCAACAACAGATTGCTTCAGTCGTACCCTCTTAGCAATGACATTTGAAATACAAAAAATCCGCTTCCCAAAATCAGGAAACGGATTCTCAAATCTTCAAATTATATAATCTTCAAATATTTTTTAACCTACAATATTCACAATCTTACCGGGAACTACAATCACTTTTTTAGGTGCTCTTCCGTCTAATTGTTTTTGAGTACGGTCATCTTCCATTACGGCTTTCTCGATTTCATCCTTTGCCATATCCAACGGAAGTTCCATTGTAAATCGCATTTTCCCGTTAAAGGAAATTGGATAGTTTTTAGTGCTTTCTACCAGATATTTTTCTTCATAAACCGGATATTCAGCGGTGACTACAGATTCTGAATGTCCTAACTTACTCCACAGTTCCTCGGCGATATGTGGCGCGTAAGGCGCGATAAGTACAGCAAGTGGCTCTAGCACTTCCCTGCTATTACATTTTTGTGCCGAAAGCTCATTTACGCAAATCATAAAGGTTGACACCGAAGTATTAAAACTGAATTCCTCAATATCTTCAGTTACCTTTTTAATGGTCTTATGAAAAGTCTTTAAAGAATCGGCTGAGGCTTTTTCTTCTGAAACTTCAAATCGCTCCCCGTTGTGATAGAGTTTCCAAAGCTTTTTCAGGAAGTTATGTACGCCGGTGATTCCCGCCGTATTCCAGGGTTTTGCCTGTTCCAGCGGACCAAGGAACATTTCGTACATTCTTAAAGTATCGGCACCGTAGTCTTCACAAATATCATCGGGATTTACCACGTTGTATTTGGATTTTGACATTTTTTCGACTTCTCTTCCTACAATATATTTCCCATCTTCTTTTATAAATTCAGCATCTTTAAATTCAGGACGCCATTTTTTAAAACCTTCAATATCCAATTCATCAGAATGATTAACTAAGGAAACATCTGCATGAATGGGAGTTAATCTGGCATTAATGTTAAGTTCTATTTCAGTATTAGACTTTAAGAGGTGTTCTTTAATAAATTTTTCCCTATCAAAAATAAATTGTCGAACAGATTTTAATGAAGCAAATCCTGATTCTTTAAAATTTGACAGTAATGAACTAGATAAAAATAAATTTGGACTATTAAGATGATCGAAGATAAAAGTTTCAACAATATTTATTTTGTTTATATCAGTTATGGCTATGTTGCTTTTTAACGCAAAATCGAAGTCAATTCTATAAACAAAAGCACTCTGACCAAGGATCATTCCCTGATTAATCAGCTTTTTAAAAGGTTCTTCAACCGAAAGTTGTCCGCGATCGTGTAAAAATTTTGTCCAGAAACGGGAATACAATAAATGACCGGTAGCGTGCTCGCTTCCGCCAATATATAAATCGACGTTTTCCCAGTATTTTTGAGCTTCTTTAGAAACAAATTCATTATCATTTCCAGCATCCATATAGCGGAAAAGGTACCAGGAACTCCCGGCCCAACCCGGCATAGTATTTAATTCCAGTGGAAATACCGTTTTATCATCTATCTTCTCGTTGCTTACCACCTCGTTGGATTTTGTGTCCCAGGCCCAGGTAGTGGCATTTCCTAATGGCGGTTCGCCGGTTTCGGTAGGTAAATATTTTTCAACTTCGGGAAGTCGCAAAGGTAAATGCCTGGCATCTATCATTTGTGGCATTCCGTTTACATAATACACCGGGAATGGCTCGCCCCAGTATCGCTGGCGACTAAAAACTGCGTCGCGCAAACGATAATTGGTTTTTCCGTAACCGTGACCGGTTTTTTCCAGTTCCAAAATCACTTTTTGAAGTGCTGCTTTATATTCGAGTCCGCTAAGGAAATCGGAATTCGCTATGACGGTTCCTTCTTTTCCTGAAAAAGCTTCCTGAGAAATATCAACGTTTTCAAAAATATTAGGAATCGGAATTTCAAAATGCTTCGCAAAATCATAATCCCTCTGATCACCGCAGGGAACGGCCATTACTGCCCCGGTTCCATAACCGGCAAGCACGTAATCGCCAATCCAGATTGGGATAGGTTCTTGCGTAAACGGATGCTCGGCATACGCCCCGGTAAATACGCCGGTAATACTTTTCACATCGGCCATACGCTCTCGCTCACTGCGCTTTGCACTAGTTGCGATATAAGCTTCAACTTCTTCTTTTTGCTGTGGCGTGGTGATCTTTTTAACCAAATCATGTTCCGGTGCTAAAGTCATAAAACTAACGCCGAAAATAGTATCGGGACGTGTAGTAAAAGCAGATATTCTTGCCTGATGTTCGGAAAGACTGCCGTCATCTTTGACTTTTTTCAAAGTCTCACCATATAAATTAAAATGGACCATCGCGCCTACCGATTTCCCGATCCAGTTACGCTGACTTTCCTTTAAGCTTTCGGTCCAATCCAGTTGATCCATGCCTTGCAACAAACGCTCTGAAAATGCAGAAATTCGCATGCTCCATTGCGTCATTTTTTTGCGCACCACAGGATAACCGCCACGTTCGGAAACACCGTTTACAATCTCATCATTGGCCAAAACGGTCCCCAGCTGCGGACACCAGTTCACTTCGGTTTCAGCTAAATAGGTAAGTCTGTATTTAAGTAAGATTTTTTGTTTTCCTTCCGAAGAAAAATTATTCCAGGTATCTGCTGAAAATTCCTCTACATCATCATCGCAAGCGGCATTAACACGGGAATTACCTTCCGAAGCAAAAATCTCCTCCAGTTCAGAAACAGGACGGGATTTCTCAGCCTCCAGATCATACCAGGATTCAAAAAGCTGGATAAAGATCCACTGTGTCCATTTATAATATTCGGGATCGCTGGTACGTACTTCCCTACTCCAATCGAAAGAAAAACCGATTTTATCGAGCTGCTCCCGATATCTTTTAATATTCTTCGCCGTGGTAAGCGCCGGGTGTTGACCAGTTTGAATCGCATATTGCTCTGCCGGCAACCCAAAACTATCGTAACCTTGCGGGTGCAAAACATTAAAACCTGTATGGCGTTTGTATCGCGCATAAATATCGCTGGCAATATAACCCAGGGGATGCCCTACGTGAAGTCCGGCGCCCGAAGGATATGGGAACATATCCAGTACGTAATATTTAGGTTTATCTGATGAATTGCTGGCGCGAAAAGTTTGGTTTTCGGCCCAGTATTTTTGCCATTTGGCTTCAATTTCGTTAAAGTTGTAACTCATTGTTTTGTTTTTCTTACCTGCAGTTAAGCGCGAAGCGACTCCACATTATTGGCTGCAAATTTACAATTTTAAACCACTTTTAGGAATTAAGGCAGAAGGGATTGGTATGTTATTTTAAATAAGAAGTTGATTTAAAATAATTCCTGCTAGGTTTATAAAACCTTGTAGGTCTTTGTGATTTTCATACCTACGAAGTATAAAAGAAACCTCGCAGGAAACAGAAGCGAAATTAATTTACGGATTCATTGTTGTGGGAAATCCCTTTATTTTACTAAATTTATGGAGAATTGGTGATGAACGGGGTGTGAATTTAGAAGCTATACAAAATTCACACCTTAAAAATCGCTAATAAACAACCTGATTAACTCAATATTTTTTCAAAAATTTCTATATGAACGTGATACACGTAAGCGCTGAATGTTACCCAATCGCAAAAGTTGGAGGTTTGGGAGATGTTGTAGGTTCTTTACCAAAATACCAGCATGAAGCCGGAGTTAACGCTAAAGTGGTGATGCCTTTATATGATAATAAATTTACCGCTGCGAACAAATTTCAAAGTATTTACGAATCAAAATTGGTTCTGGGAGAAAACACTTATCCTTATAAAATCCTGAAATTAAAAGAAGATGTTTTAGATATTGAAGTTCTATTTGTTGATATTCCAAAGCTCCTATTTAAAGATTTCGTGTATTCCGAAGATGATACCGCACGCTTTGTAGCTTTTCAGATCGCAGTAATGGATTGGTTTCTCACCTTAAAAGAAAAACCTTCAATTATTCATTGCCACGACCACCATACAGGATTAATTCCTTTTATGGCTCAGGAATGTATGAAGTATAAAAAGCTTAATGGAATTCCGGTTATCCTTACTATTCACAACGCGCAGTACCAGGGCTGGTTTTCACATGCCAAAGTTCATTATCTTCCCGCGTTTGATATTTCTCAAAACGGTTTACTCGATTGGGATGGAATGATAAATCCCTTAGCAGCGGGAATAAAATGTGCCTGGCAAGTAACCACAGTTTCGCCGAGTTATATGGAGGAATTGCAGGAAGCTGCAAATGGTTTGGAAGGTTTACTGAGCCACGAAAATGAAAAATGTGTTGGAATTCTAAACGGAATTGACTCTAAAGTATGGAATCCTGAAACCGATGAGTTTATCGTAAAAAATTATTCAGCTAAAAATATTCAAACCGGGAAAACAGCTAATAAGAAATGGCTTTGTAAAGAATTTGGTTTTTCAGCATCAAAACCTTTATTTGCTTTTATTGGGAGACTGGTCTATGAAAAAGGAGCCGATCTTTTACCGGAAGTTTTAGATAAAGTCCTGGCCAAAAAAGATTGCAGTATCCTTATTTTAGGATCGGGCAATCCAGAAGTGGAAAGCGAACTGGAAAATCTGAAGAAAAAACATAAAGGTGTTTACAATACTTTTATTGGTTATGATGAAAAGCTATCGCACCTCATCTACGCCGGCGCCGATTATCTTTTAATGCCTTCCCGAGTAGAACCCTGCGGACTTAACCAATTGTATTCCCTGCGCTACGGAACAATTCCCGTGGTGCGCAGTATTGGCGGGTTAAAAGATACCGTAATAGATATTGAAGATGGCGGTTTCGGTTTTAGTCACCCGGAAGCTTCAGAAAAGGATATTCTTAAAACTCTAAACAGGGCAATAAAATTTTATAAGGACCAACCCGAATTTAAAAAAACCAGAAAACATATTATGGGCATTGATCATTCCTGGAATGTTTCGGCTCAACAGTATATTGATTTGTATAACTCTTTAAAAAGCAGCTAAATATGTTAAACGACAAAGTATTATCGGTTATTCTTGGAGGCGGTCAGGGCACCAGGCTCCACCCATTAACAGAAAGCAGATCTAAACCTGCAGTTCCTATCGCAGGTAAATATCGCCTGGTAGATATTCCAATTTCCAACTGTATTAATGCAAACCTTAAAAGGATGTACGTGTTAACGCAGTTTAATTCGGCTTCGTTGAATAAGCATATTAAAAATACTTATCATTTCAGTTTTTTTAGTCCGGCTTTTGTAGATGTTTTGGCGGCAGAACAAACCCCAAATAACAAAACCTGGTACCAGGGTACGGCAGATGCGGTAAGACAGGGAATGCATCATTTCAAAAAACATAAATTTGACTATTTCCTTATTCTTTCCGGGGATCAATTGTACCATATGGATTACAATAAAATGGTCCAGCAACATATAGATTCCTGCGCCGATATTACTATTGGCACCGTACCTGTTACTGCGAAAGAAGCTCCGAGTTTTGGGATTATGAAGACCGATAAAGACAATAATATTACTTCGTTTATCGAAAAACCGAAATCTGAACTTTTACCAGACTGGACTTCGCCCACCGGCCCGGAAATGGAAGCTGAAGGCCGCTCTTATTTAGGTTCCATGGGAATTTACGTGTTTAACCGCAAGTTGCTGGTTGAACTAATGGACGACCCCAATACAGTAGATTTTGGTAAAGAAATAATTCCGCAGGCCATAGGAAAGAAAAAAGTTTGTGGTTACCAATTTGAAGGTTACTGGACCGATATTGGAAATATAGAATCATTTTTTGAAGCGAATATTGGCTTAACGGAAGATATCCCTAAATTCAATCTATATGATATGGAAAACCAGGTTTATACCCGGGCAAGAATTCTCCCGACTTCAAAAGTTTCGGGAACTAACCTAAAAAAAGCTGTTATTGCTGAAGGTTGTATTATCCACGCTAAGGAAATTGAGTCTTCAGTAATTGGTGTTAGGTCAAGAATTGGGAAAGGTTCAGTTATAAAAAACAGTTATATGATGGGATGCGATTTTTATGAATCTTTAGAAGAAATTGAAGGAAATAAAATTCGGATCCTCGCCGGAATAGGTGAAAATTGTAATATTAACAACGCCATAATCGATAAAAATTGTAGAATTGGAGACAACACTACTATCAATGGCGGACCCCATTTAGAAGATGACGAAACCGATGCTTACGTAATAAAAGAGGGAATTGTAGTGCTTAAAAAGGATGCAGTACTTCCACCCGGAACAACAATAGGATAATATGACAAAAGTTATAACGCACAGTTTATTTTCAGAATTTGATATTAACTTATTTAAATCGGGGAAACATTTTCGCTTGTACGAGAAATTTGGTTCTCACCCCCTCACGCTTAATAAGAATAAAGGAACTTATTTTGCGGTTTGGGCTCCCGGTGCCAAACAGGTTTCGGTGATTGGAGACTTCAATCATTGGCAGGATGGCGAACATCAATTAAATGTGCGCTGGGACGGCAGCGGGATATGGGAAGGTTTTATTCCGAATGTTGGAAAAGGGAATTTATATAAGTATAAAATTCATAGTAATCATAACGAGATTATTACCGAAAAAGCCGATCCTTATGCAAGGCGCTGCGAGCACCCGCCTAATACAGGTTCTGTTGTTTGGGAAGACGATTATAAATGGAAAGATAAATCCTGGCTTAAAAAGCGGAAAAAACATAATTCCTTAAATGCTCCTTATTCGGTTTATGAAGTGCATTTATCTTCCTGGAAGAAAAAAACTGAAGAAAACCGGTCACTTTCATATTGGGAACTCGCCACAGATCTGGTTTCCTATGTAAAAGAAATGGGTTTTACGCACGTAGAATTAATGCCAGTTATGGAATATCCCTACGACCCGAGTTGGGGATATCAAATTACCGGGTATTTCGCACCAACCTCGCGATTTGGCTATCCTGATGAATTCAAATTTTTAGTAGATAAACTTCACCAAAATAACATTGGAGTAATCCTGGATTGGGTGCCCTCGCATTTTCCGGAAGACAGCCACGGACTGGGATATTTTGACGGAACACATCTTTATGAACATCCCGACCCTAAACGAGGCTACCATCCCGACTGGAAAAGTTTGATCTTTAATTATAACAGAAATGAGGTCAGGGCTTTCTTAATCAGCAACGCTTTATATTGGTTAGAGCAATTTCATATTGACGGCATACGGGTAGATGCTGTAGCTTCTATCCTTTACCTTGATTATTCAAGGGAAGAAGGTGAATGGGAACCCAATGAATTTGGCGGAAATCAAAATTTGGAGGCGATATCGTTTTTGCAAGAGCTCAATAAAGAAGTTTATGCTTCTTTTCCCGATGTACAAACCATTGCCGAAGAATCTACCGCCCATAGCGGAGTTTCAAAACCGGTATTTTTGGGTGGACTCGGTTTTGGAATGAAATGGATGATGGGTTGGATGCACGATACGCTCCAGTACTTTACGAAAGAACCTATTTACAGAAAACACCATCAAAACGACATCACTTTTTCCCTTACCTATGCTTTTACCGAAAATTTCATGCTTCCCCTGTCTCACGATGAAGTGGTTTACGGCAAGCATTCTATTTTAGGTAGAATGCCGGGTGACGAATGGCAGCGTTTCGCCAATTTACGCGTACTTTATTCCTATATGTTTACTCATCCGGGAACAAAATTATTGTTTCAGGGTTGTGAATTTGGCCAAAGTGAAGAATGGGATTTTCAAAAAAGTTTAGACTGGCATTTATTGGAATATGAATCTCACAAAGGAATGAAGGAATTCATAAAAGCTTTAAATAAATTCTATAAATCGGAGCCCGCTTTGTATGAAAAGCAATTTGTACCTGAAGGTTTCGAGTGGATTGATTACAGTGATGCCGAGAACTCAGTTATAAGTTTTATCAGAAAAGGAGATCAGCCTAAAGACAATTTGATAATTGTTTGTAATCTAACCCCAATTCCTCGGGAAAATTACCAAATTGGATTGCCTGAAGCCGGTAAACTTAAAGAGGTTTTCAATAGCAATAAAGAGAAATTCTACGGAACAGGAGATTACAAAAATTCCAGCAAGAAAATTACCAAAGAAGCCTGGCATTCAAGGGAATATTCAACGGTGATAGATATCCCGCCTTTGGCGATGCTTGCCTTTAAATATTCGAGTTAGTTAAATGAATAACAACCTTGTGTGCAATATCTAAAATGAAACATCCATACAAAGAACCTTTAATTAACCTTTTTCAGCGAATAATTGAACTTCGACATTCAAGCAACCGAATAAATTCAGTTCTCCAAAAAGATGTTGAAAAATATACTGCAGAAGGTGCCAGATTTTTTTCTGGCTCCTCACTCGTAATTAGCGATTGGACAGGCAAAACTGATAACGGAGGGGAATTAAACTTCCACACTGGTGTTTCCAAGAAAACGGAGAAAGAAAATTATGCAAAAGAGGTTCATAATATTCTCTCAACAGAATTTTGTTTGGCATTTGCGCAATCCTTTGAGGCATTAGAAACTTTTTTAAAGGATATTATATTCCAAAACTCCTTACTTGAGAAAGCTTCAATAGAGAGAGGTAAGATTCCAGGCGGAGAGAAGTTGTTCAAATTAATAAAAGAGGCTTGCGGAGAAGATTTCAAAAAATGCTCTAATAAGAATAACAAAAATCTTCGTTTTAAACAATTTTGGAGTACAATTTCGGAATCAAGACACGCAGTTGTACATTCAAGTTGCAGAATTAAAGTAAACAAAGTAAATAAGTCTTTAGACCATTTTGCAACTTTCAAATACTTATTTGATTTTGCTAAATTAGAGGATGAAATTCTGTTAATCAAATTGAATTATAAGCAACTCGATAAGGTTCTAAAAAATGTTTCAGAATTTGCTTATCAAGTTTATAAGATACTAAGTGAAAAAGAAAACTTAGAATATAAATTCGAGAAAGATACTGCACACAACCATGCATAAAAATAATACTGAAACCGGTCTTAAATCAAAGGTCGGTAATCGCTCGCTTTGTCCGGTTCTTCCTCCGGGAAATCCTTCATGCAATCACGATCTGTTTTTGCACAACAACGTTATAGTTAATAAACGCTTATAATATTATGTGAATTCTAACATGAATATGAAAACTATTCTGTTCTTTTATCGCATAGTAATCAATTATATAATATGATCACAAATACCGAGTTAGAACAAAAGGGAAATGCTTTTCCATCTAACGTAATTTCCTTTAGCAAAGATGTTGATACGCTTTACTTTACCACAGAAAATGATGTGGCTTTGCAAATCACCATTCTCAGGGATGGCTTGCTGCGTTTTAGATATTCTACTACCGGCAGGTTCGCCAACGATTTTTCTTATGCCATCTCCAAATATGCCAGCGCTGGATATAATCACTTAGATATTGAGGAGAAGGAAGATTGTTACAGTATCACCACTACCAAAATTATATGTGAAGTCTCCAAAAAAGGATTATTAATAAAGATTTATGATCGTGCAGACGGGACATTGATCAACGAAGATGAACTGGGTTTCCATTGGGAAGATAGCTATGAATTTGGTGGCGATATCGTGAAAATGAGTAAAGTTTCTCACGATGGCGAAAGTTATTTTGGCCTTGGTGACAAACCGGGACATTTAAACCTAAAGGGAAAACGCTTTGAAAACTGGGTAACCGATTCTTATGCCTATGGAAAAGATACCGATCCTATTTATAAAACTATTCCTTTCTATACAGGGCTTCACAATAAGAAAGCCTATGGAATCTTCTTTGACAACACCTTTAGGTCCTATTTCGATTTTGCTCAGGAACGGCGTTTTGTAACCAGTTTTTGGGCGCAAGGTGGCGAGATGAACTATTACTTCATCTACGGCCCGAAAATGACCGATGTAGTGGAATATTACACCGATCTTACAGGAAAACCAGATTTACCACCATTATGGGCTTTGGGTTTTCATCAATGTAAATGGAGTTATTATCCCGAAAGTAAGGTAAAAGAAGTCACTTCTAAATTCAGGGAATTGCAAATTCCTTGTGATGCTATCTACCTTGATATTGATTATATGGAAGGTTTTAGGTGTTTTACCTGGAACAAAGAATATTTCCCCGATCCGAAGCGAATGGTGAAGGAACTTGAAGCAGATGGTTTTAAAACCGTGGCGATAATCGATCCGGGGATTAAAATTGATAAAAATTATTGGGTTTACAAGGAAGGACTGGAAAATGATTATTTCTGCAAACGAGCAGATGGTCCTTATATAAAAGGTAAAGTTTGGCCGGGCGAATGTTATTTCCCCGATTTTACGAACCCGAAAGTAAGGGAATGGTGGTCTGGATTATTCAAAGAATTAATTGAAGATATAGGCGTTAAAGGTATCTGGAATGATATGAACGAGCCTGCAGTGATGGAAGTTCCCAATAAAACATTCCCTCATGATGTAAGGCACGATTACGACGGTAACACCTGCAGCCATAGAAAAGCCCATAATATCTATGGAATGCAAATGGCGAGGGCAACCTATCAGGGTGTTAAGAAATTCTCTCATCCAAAAAGGCCTTTTGTAATTACTAGAGCTGCATATTCAGGAACTCAACGCTATACCTCAACCTGGACCGGGGATAATATTGCCAATTGGGAACATTTATGGATTGCCAATGTGCAGGTTCAGCGTCTCGCAATGTCTGGATTTTCATTTGCAGGAAGTGATATTGGCGGTTTTGCCGAACAACCTCACGGCGAACTTTTTACCAGATGGATTCAGTTAGCAACTTTTCACCCGTTCTTTAGGGTGCATTCTTCCGGAGATCATGGCGACCAGGAACCCTGGACTTTTGATGAAGATATTACCAATATAGTGCGTAAATTTATTGAGTTGCGTTACCAGCTGCTTCCATATTTATATACCGCTTTCTGGGATTATACCGAAAAAGGCGTGCCTTTAATAAAATCCCTGGTGATGTTTGACCAGGAAGACATAAATACTCACTATAGAATAGATGAATTTATTTTTGGTGACAGCATTCTTGCCTGTCCGGTCTTATTGCCGAACGCTAAAGGAAGACGCATGTATGTACCGCAAGGAAAATGGTACAACTACTGGACTGATGAATTGGTAACAGGCGGTAAAGAAATGTGGGTAGATGCCGATATAGACAGTATGCCGGTATTTATTAAAGAAGGAGCTATTATCCCAAAATACCCTGTGCAACAACACGTAGGGGAAAAAAAGATAGAAGAAATCACCTTAGAGATTTATTATAAAAAAGGTAAAGAAGACTCGCAATTCTTTGAGGATGCCCAAGATGGCTACGACTATACAAAAGGACGTTTTTGTTTAAGGAGTTTTAAGCTTACCGGAAGGAAAAATCAACTGATTATCCAGCAACATAAAGAAGGTTCTTTTGACAGTGATTGTAAAAATTTCAAATTAAAAATTCACGGATTGCCGTTTGAAATTAAAACCATTCAGCTGGACAATGAAACGAAATCTTTGGAGCATTTACAGGTTAACGGATGTCTTACCATGATTATTAATGAAAACTTTACAGAATTGGATTTCAATGGGGAAAACGTGGAATAGTTAATTATTCCTTGCCTCCCTTTCCATAGGTAGTAAACACTCGTAGATCATTTTATTTACGGGTGTTGAAATCTTTAATTTTTCAGCTTCTTTTACTATAAATCCGTTGAAATTTTCAAGTTCTGAAGGCCTTCCCGCCATAATATCGCGCTGTGTGGATGCTGTGGTGCCCGCCGGCTGATTTTGAATAATTTCAAAAGTGTTTTTAAGATGTTCCGCTGATAAAGGAATTCCCTTTGCATTGGCTACCGACTTAATTTCTTGCGCTGTTTTTTGGAGTAAATCATTCAGATATTCGCTCTCCCTTATTTTATCTATGGGAACCCGTGTTAATCCGCCAAGTCCGCTAACAGTTGCGATATATAAAAACTTCTTCCAACTTTCCAGCTGAATATTTTCAGGATTAAAATTGGTGATTTCAGCCTTATCAAACACCGATTTTAATTGCTGAATTCTTTCTGATTTTGAATTATCAATCTCTCCAAAAGTGATACGCGGCTCGAAAGAAACGTGTTTTATCTTTCCCGGTTTTTCTACAAAACTTATAATATGGCAAAGCCCCGCCAGTATATTTTTCTTCGGAAGGATTTCCAGTAATTTCTCAACGTTATTAGCACCGTTCTGTAAAGGCAACACCATAGTTTCTGCTAAAATAAAAGGTTTCAGTTGCTTTGCCACTTCCTGAATTTGCCAGGATTTTACACCTAGAATTACCAGATCTGGAGGTGGAACTTCAGCTAAATTATTGGTTGCGAGTTTGGGGTTCACTTTAAAATTCCCGTTGATACTTTCAACCTCTAGTCCGTTTTTCTTAATTGCTTCCAGGTGTTTCCCACGGGCAATCAAAGTAACGTCAAAACCAGCCTGGGCCAATTTACCTCCAAAATAACCGCCCACGCCACCAATTCCGAAGGTTAAAATTTTCATATTATTCGTTCTTTTCAATATAAAATACAATTTAGTCTATTTTTTTAGATATGGTTATTAAATCAAGAACCTCGGGGCAAGCCCACGAGGTATGAATCGGAAAAACTATTTTATAATTTCGAGGCAAGCCTCGGGGAATTAAACCCTCAATGAGGGATTAACCCTATCCTTCCTGCGAGGTTTTTTTCCACGTCGTAGGTTTGAAATAATTTAGAACCTACAGGATTGCTCAAACCTTGCACGACAAAAAGGTAATCCCATAAACCTAAAAATTCGTGTATTCGTGGAAAAAAAATAGCGGCTACACTAATTTTTTTAAACTTTAAACGTTTTAAAGATATTGGAAGCTTATCTTTTTTATTTTTACAAAAAATCTGAGATCGCCCTATGAGCACATCTTTTGAAAAGTACCAGAGACGACGTTTAATATCGTCTTATTTTTCGGTAGTGATTAGTATTGCTTTAGTACTTTTTTTATTGGGAATGTTGGGTTTATTAGTCTTGAATACCAAAAAAGTAGCCGATCATTTTAAAGAGCAAATCGCACTTACCGTATATTTAAAAGATACCGCCAAAGAAGTTGAAATTGAACAGCTCAAGAAAAGCCTGGCGATGGCCGATTATACGAAATCTTCTACCTATGTTTCTAAAGAAGAAGCAGCCGAAGCGCACAGCAAGGAAATAGGCGAGGATTTCATGGAGTTTTTAGGTTATAATCCTTTACAGAATTCCATAGATGTTTTTATGAATGCCGATTTTGTTTCTGGCGAACAGGTAGATGAAATCGCAGCCGACCTTACTTCCAAAAACTTTGTTGATGAAGTGGTTTACGACAAACCGCTTATTGCACTTTTAAATGAAAACGTAAAAAAAATCAGCCTTTGGGTATTAATTGCCAGCGGGATTTTCACTTTTATCGCGGTATTGCTTATTAACAGCTCTATTAGACTTTCTGTTTATTCCAAAAGATTTATTATAAAAACCATGCAAATGGTGGGCGCTACTAAAGGATTTATTCGCAGGCCATTTATCTGGCAAAGTGTAAAACTTGGAATAATAGGTGCAGCAATTGCGCTTATTGGGATGGCTGGGGCTTTGTATTACCTCAACAGCAGTTTCCCTGAACTCTCACTTACTTCAGACGTAAAACTACTTGCTGCATTATTCATAGGCGTTTTTGTAATGGGAATCCTTATTACCTGGCTGAGTACATTTTTCGCTACCTCCAGGTTTTTAAACCTGAAAACCGACGAGCTTTATTACTAAGAAGTGGTTTTAGATTTCATTCTTCTTCAGAAATAATATTATTTCTGAAGAATCTTCCTGTTTTTTCAGCAGAAATATTTTTTTTATATTAAAATATCGCAAACGTTTTAGTTTCTGCGGAACCCTGTAAATACTATGTTCCCCTTTTGTAAGTCTCTAAATAAGCCCTAAAACAAATATTCTTAAACCTGACTCTCGTCATAAATTCTGCTGCATTTCTGCCCCAACTTTGTACCAAACTTAAAAACCTAATATCATGAAAATTTTAAAATCATACCAAGTAATACTTACCGGAGTATTTTTTATGTTGCTAACCGCAGGTAGTATGGTTGGCCAAAATTTCAGAATGGATAATTCTTCAGAAATTATTGTTGAAGGAACTTCTAATATCCACGACTGGGAAATGAAAGCAACTTCTAAACAAGGAGGTGCCACCATAACTACCGAAGACGGAAAACTAACAGGAATCTCAAAACTTCAGGTAAGCGTTCCGGCTGAAAGCTTAGAAAGCGGAAAAGGCGGAATGGACAAAAATGCCTACAAAGCGCTTAATACCAATAAATATAAAAACATCGAATTTGAGCTGGATGAGGTTAAGAAAATTGAAGCCAACGGCAGTGACTCTTATAAAGTAAATGGCCTTGCAACTCTAAAAATCTCAGGAGTTTCTAAACAGGTTCCGGTAGAATTTACAGTAAAATTAAATGGAAATAAATTACAAATTAATGGCAAACAAAATATCAATATGACGCATTTCAAAGTAGACCCTCCTACTGCTATGTTTGGAACAGTCACAACAGGAGAAGAACTAACTATTAAATTCAAATCAACATTTTCTAAATAACTATTCAATTTAAAATTATCACAATGAAAAATTCAATCAAATATTTTGGCTTAATTGCATTCGTACTGTTTGGCCTTCAAATGCAGGCACAAGACAGGGATCTGGATAACATGAGACCCAGAGATCAACGCGGAATTAACGTGTTTGAAGCCCCAAAAGACACCATTACATCTTTTGATGGTGTAAAAGTAAGAGTTGGTGGAGCTTCTACCATCCAGTTCCAATCTTTGGATCACGAATCTTCAGGACAATGGACTAATGAAGACGGAAGCACTGGCAGATTACCAGAAATAGGCAGTAATTTTAACCTGCCTACTGCTAACCTGGATCTAGATGTACAATTGTATGATGGAGTAAGAATGCACCTTAGAACTTATCTATCTTCACGTCACCATCCAGAACCTTATGTAAAAGATGGATATATCCAGATTGACAAATTGGAGTTTGTACGTCCAGGTTTTATGGAAGACCTTATGAACAAAGTGACTATAAAAATTGGTCATATGGAGAATAACTACGGTGATGCACACTTTAGAAGAACCGATAACGCACAAGCGATTTACAACCCATTTGTAGGTAACCTTATTATGGATTCTTTTACCACTGAAGTTGGTGCTGAAGTTTACTACCAAAGCAATGGATTTATAGGAATGGTTGGAGCTTCTAACGGTAAATTAAATCAATCTGTGGTTAATCCAGACGCAAACGGCGTTAGCTGGTTGGCAAAATTAGGTTATGACAACTATGCAACTGCTGCTCCAGATGATCTTAGGTTAAGATTAACAGGATCTGTTTACCACACTAACAAGGTAGCCAGCTCTTACCTTTACGGTGCAGACCGTGCAGGCTCAAGATATTATGACGTGATGGGAGAAGGTTTTGCTTCTGGTAGATACAATCCACGTTTTGGAAATGAAGTAACTGCCTTTATGGTAAACCCATTCTTAAAGTATGGCGGACTTGAATTCTTTGGAACATTTGAAAGATCTAGTGGAAAACGGGCAGATCAAGTTGAAGATCGAGCATTCACCCAGCTTGCCGGAGAACTGATCTACCGATTTGGACAGAATGAAAATTTATATATCGCAGGACGTTACAACACTGTTAGTGGCGATCATTCAAGTGGAGACGAAATTGACATCGATAGAGTTCAACTTTCTGCCGGATGGTTTATGACCAAAAACATTCTTGCAAAAATAGAATATGTAAATCAAAACTATGATGGTTATGATCTAAGTTCACCATTACACGGAGGACAATTCAACGGATTAATGCTAGAAGCAGCGATTAGTTTTTAAGTTGAATGCTGAGCCCCGGATGCTATCTCTAAGAGATTCGCCGGGGCTTTTTATTTCCTGTTACCAACCATTTCTTAACCAGAATTCAATTACTTATCTTTATAGAAATGACCCTAAATTTAATCAGGATGAAAACTTACTTTCTTTTTTTCTCCGCTATATTTTTCACTATTTCAGGTATAGCCCAATCCGGTTTTGAAACCCGGGAAATTGCAATCCTGCCCGATAGCAACCTAAGTATTTCTGGCACTACAAACATTAACGATTTTGAATGTGATTTTAATACGCTTTACTTTAAAAACGAAAGTTTTAAAGTGTATTATACAGAAAACGGAAATGTTCTTCATTTCAAAAATAGCATCCTCCCGTTGGAAAATGCCAATTTTGACTGTGGAAACCGAAAAATAAACAAAGATTTCCACGAGCTCCTAAAGACTAAAAAACACCCAAAAATCCTATTGAAACTTAAAAAAATAGATATGAATGGGGGAGAAAATGCCCTGGTAACCATTAATTTTAATATTGCGGGAGTTAATAAGGACTATAAGTTTCCCGTAGATATCAACAAAGACAAACAACTTTGTTTTGATGGAAAAATCCAGTTAAACATTAAGGATTTTAACCTGGAAGCACCCAGTAAAATTTTCGGTTTAATTGTATTGCACGAAGAAATTGAGATCAACTTTAATCTGAATATTCAAACTTAAAGTTGTGAAAAATCTAAAGATATTATCATTAGAAAATGCGGTTGCCAAAGTAAAATCTGGTGACCGCATTTTTATTCAGGGTGCCGCGATGACACCGGTCACTCTCATTGATGCACTATGTGAACGCTACCAGGAATTGACTGATGTAGAAATTATTCAAATTCATACCGAAGGTAAAGCAAAATACACCGAAGAACCTTATGCCGGTTCTTTTAGCATAAACACATGTTTTGTTGGCGGAAATGTTAGAAACGCGGTTAACTCAAATAAGGGTACGTATATTCCAATATTTTTAAGTGAAATCCATAACCTTTTCCGAAGGGACATTTTTCCTTTAGATGTGGCGTTCATACAGGTTTCCCCACCCGATAAACATGGGTATTGCTCCCTGGGGGTTTCTATAGATATTACCTTACCGGCTATACAAAAAGCTAAGAAAGTAATCGCACAGATAAATCCGCAAGTACCAAGAACGCACGGCGATGGGATTATTCACAGCAGCCAGATTGATGCGGCCATAGAAGTAGATGAGCCTATTTTTGCTTCCAAATTTACCGCACCCACCGAAATTGAACAGCAAATTGGAAAACACGTAGCCGAATTAATTGAAGATGGTGCTACTTTGCAAATGGGTATTGGTGGAATTCCCAACGTAGTTTTAAATAACTTGAAAAACCACAAAAATCTGGGTATTCATACCGAAATGTTTTCTGACGGAATTTTACCATTAGTTAAATCGGGCGTAATAAATGGCGCAAATAAAAAAATAAAAACCGGAAAACTGGTTACCTGTTTTGCCATAGGCTCACCTGATTTGTACGATTTTATCGATGACAATCCCAGTATTCATTTTAAAGAAGCTGCTTACACAAATGACACTGCCATAATTAGGCAAAACCCCAAAGTAACAGCTATAAATTCAGCAATAGAAATAGATCTTACCGGCCAGGTTTGTGCCGATACTATTGGGAGGTTTCAATTCTCGGGTGTTGGCGGGCAAATGGATTTTATAAGGGGCGCAGCCCTTTGTGAAGGCGGCAAACCAATTATTGCTATGCCATCTGTCACCAAAAACGGAATTTCCAAAATCGTCCCCTTCTTAAAGGAAGGTGCCGGCGTAACCACGACCAGGGCTCATGTGCATTATATCGCCACAGAGTACGGAGTAGTGAACCTTTATGGTAAAAACTTAAAACAAAGAGCAAAAGAGCTCATTTCCATAGCACATCCCGATCACCGGGAACAATTGGAAATAGATTCATTTAGCCAATTCAGATAGCGGTTTGTATGGTTTTTCAAAAGGTTGAAAGCTATCATTCTGAACCTGCCCGTCCGTTCAGGCGGATTTATTTCAGAATCTAAGCTGTTATTACTCAAAATATATTAGAAGCCGAAACAGTCCCGAAAGCTTTCGGGACAGCTTGACGAAAATACCTCTTGTTAGCACCCACTTTTTTTGCATTTATGATTCCCCTCATAAGAATCCTCTTACCTTAACCCTAATTTTACTTCAGAATCAAAAATTAAAAATCATGAAACTTTACAAGACTTTACTGGCCGATTTTGAAGAAATGAGTTTAGGATATTCCGCGATAGGGATTATCGCTTCCAGCTGTTTGGGATCTGTCGCCGCAATGTTAATATTAATGAATGGGCATACTTTTATAGAAATGTTTCAGTTATTTATTGTGGTAGCGGTTTGTATGGCATTTAATACCGTGATTTTGGCCCAGTTTAAAGCAAAGATCGTGTTTAATACTCTCTTGTTAAGCCTCGCTATTTCCTCTATCTTTATTCTAATAAATATTTTCTAAAGACTTTTTATGAAAAATGATATTAAAACCCGGGAAGATGTTTTTCTACTCGTTTCCGAATTTTATAAAAAAGTAAGGCAAAATCCTGAAATTGGTCATTTTTTCAATGAGGTTATAACAGATTGGGATGCGCATTTCGAGAAGTTAACCGATTTCTGGGAGAGCAACCTCTTTTTTAAAGCACTTTATAAGGGCAATCCGCAAAAGGTGCACGTGAAAGTAGACCAGGAAAACAACCAGGAGATTTCTTCCTATCATTTTGGGATCTGGCTAAATCTATGGTTTGAAACTATAGACGAATTATATGAAGGTGAACTGGCAAATCGGGCTAAAAATAATGCCCGAAAAATGTCTTCTCATTTGTATTTAAAGATTTTTCAGGCCAGGGAAAAGACTATATAAAAGAGACTTGTCTAAAAGATTTTAAACCGTCATTCTGAACCTGCCCGTCCGTTCAGGCGGGTTTACTTCAGAATCTAAGTTGTTGCAAATTAAAATATCTTAGATCCTGAAACAATTCCGAAGGCTTTAGAGACAGGATGACGATAATTCTACTTTTCATAATTCAATCTTAAAAAAATTGAACATAAAAAAAGCCCTAAAGGCATTAGCTTTTAGGGCTTTCTTAAATATTAAATTCTCGTTATATAAAATCTACTTTTCCGGAACCTAAGTTATAATAGGCCGGTACGATTTTTACTTTTCCACTGTCAGCCGCTTCTTTAATAATGGTAGAACGTGTTTTAAGTTCTTCAGCAGTTAGTTGTGCATTTTTCTTTACAACATCATTTACCGGGGCATCTTTCCCTGAAGCGGTGATTGCAGGTGCTATATTAGTTTAACTATCTAAATGATAGATTTTCATTACGTCTTCCAAAATTTCTGAAAAATCAATCTTCAGATCAATCAACTTACCGGAATGAATATCAAAAACCCAACCGTGTACGGTTATACCCCTATCTAAAAATGCTCTCTGCACTTCTGCGGTTTTTATAACGTTTATACATTGTTCTTGTACGTTTAGCTCAACAAGTCTTTTATAACGTGCTTCCTCATCATTAATATCATCTAGTTCAGCTTGGTGAATACGGTACACATCACGAATATTTCTTAGCCAGGGATTTAGAATTCCAAGATCCTTAGATTGCATAGCGGCTTTCACACCTCCACAAAAATAATGACCACACACAACTACATGGTTCACCTTTAAGTGCGCAACAGCATAGTCTATTACAGACATTGCACTTAGATCTGTATTCGGCACCATATTAGCAATATTCCTATGAACAAACACATCACCTGGTGCAACGCCCATTAATTCCTCGGCTGTTACCCTACTATCTGAGCAACCTATATAAAGAATATTCGGATCCTGTCCTTTAGAAAGATTACTAAAATAATCTGAATCTCCTTTTAATTTTTCCTGGATCCAGTTTTTATTGTTTTCAAAAATTTGCTTTATCTCCATTCTCTTTTTTTTATAATGTTTTCTTCTTACACACAAAAAGTTTAATCCTGCATGTTTTCTTCTGAATTAAAAACCAAAAAACAGCTTTTAATATCAACTATAAACATAGGGATTTCTGCTATATTTAGCAAAACTGTAATGGGTGAAAGGGGTGATTTTAATAGGTTACCGGTAAACTTTAACCAAATTTTACAAATTTACCCGTGTAAGATAAGTACAGGAAGGTTTTGCTTTTTAGTTTCACCGGCCGAAAGCCTGTTTAAAAGTTTTTCTGAAATATGAAGTTGCCGGGCAAAAAGCACAATAAGATTGGCTTTAGTGTTTGCTTCTGGCCAGAACTTTTCTAGAAAATCTGATTCCTTGGTGAGTGTTTTCCTGGAAAGTTTATAGTTTGGCAACCTGAAATCTTCAATTTTTGCACCCGAATTATTTAAATCAAATTCCCAAACATCTAAAGTTACATTTTCTGTAACCGGCAACTTTTGCAATAATTGTAAAGCTTCAGTATTTACGGGAAATCGCAGATCTAACGGAAGATATAATTTCTCCCATTCCTTGAATTCGCAATTTGGCACCACCAACACCGGGCACTTCACTTTTTTCGCCACATTACAGGTATTGCCGCCTAAACCCTGGATGTTAGAGGTATTTTTCCCTGAAGCTCCCATAACAATGAGGTCTATCCTTTTTTCGGCAACCGCTTTTCGGGTAGCATTTATAAGATTATCAGTAAAAGGAAGGGCTGAATAGAAATGATTTTTTGCAGCAGGTTCTTTCTCAAGTTTAGCTACCAGTTCTAAAAGTGCTTCGTTCATTGGTGCTGCTCCCCCGTTTGAAGCATGAAGTACATAAAAATTTGAAGCCCCAGACGTCGAATTCAGAGCATACCTCGCGGCATTATAGGCCTGAGCAGAAAAATCTGTAAGTATTAAAACATTCATGGGCTTGAAATTTCGGCACTAATTTTGGCCAAAAATAGCGTGAAAGATCAAGCCCAAATATGATTCCCATCAGGTCTTTAAAAAATTAACTGATACGTTCCAGTTTTTCGGCGTCCAAAAGCTTCACATTTCTGCCTTCAATTTCTATAAGACCTTCTTTTTTAAAATCGGAAAGGGTCCTTATTAGCGTTTCTGAAGCAATCCCTGCAACTCCGGCAAGATCGGCCCGGGAGATCCTAATGCTGTGTAAAGGGTTTTTCTTTATTTTATGAGCAAAAAGAAGAATGGTCCGCGCGGTTTTTCTTCTTACCGAAGCATAAGCAATTTCTATAAGTTGCTCCTTTACTTCCATTAAATGATCGCCCATATCCTGCAGCAATTCCATACTGATATTGCTGTTATTCTTTAAAATTTCGCGTAAATCGTCTTTCGAGACCATGTAGAGCACACTGTCCTCTAAAGCTGTAGCAAATTCCCCGTAAGCTGAATTTTTATTAAAACTAAGATTTCCGAAGAAATCATCTTCTTTGTATAATTCGGTAATCATTTCTTTACCGCGACTATCAAATTTATGGGCTTTTACCACCCCGCGTTCTACCATGTAAAAATGTAGCGAAGATTTTCCTTCTTCATAAATATTTTCACCGGCTTTAAAACTCATTTGCTGCCGGTTCTTCATCATTTCGCGAAAGGCCGATAAACTCTTAACAGCTTCCCCGCCGCTATCATTCTTTTGCGACTGCAAAATTTCTACTTTCGCCAACCTGCTTTCAATAGCACTCAAAAGATCATTTTCTTCAAAAGGTTTGGTTAAATAATCGTCAGCACCAAGATCCATTCCCCTTCTCACATCTTTATGCTCGGTTTTTGCCGAAAGGAAAATAAAAGGTATTCCCTTGGTTTCTGGATCTTCAGAAAGCCGGGTAAGCACATCATAACCATCAAGTTCTGGCATCATAATGTCGCAAACAATTATGTCGGGCAATTCTTCCCTGGCTTTATCTACTCCCTTTTTTCCGTCAGGTGCGGTTACTACTTCGTAATTTGAAAGTTCCAGCAATTCTGCCGTATTTTCTCTAACGGTTACATCGTCTTCAATTAAAAGTATTTTTTTCATGCTAAGCTATTTTCAATCTTCACCAAAAAACAGGCGATTATCTATTTTGGTTAGGTAATGTTACGGTAAATTTAGTGCCTTTATTTTCTACGCTTTCAAAAAATATGGTGCCACCCATATTTTCCACGTGCACCTTAACTATATTGAGGCCAATACCGGTACCCTGATTTAATAAAGCATTTTCGGCCCTAAAATAACGCTCAAAAATATGTTTTTGATCTTTCTGCGGAATTCCCATTCCTTCATCTTCCACTTCAAAAATAATCTTTTTATCCTTCGGAAATATTTTGAAAAATATCGTGGAATCTTCCGGAGAATATTTAATAGAATTCCCTATTAAATTTGAAAGAATAAGTTCCAGGATTTTTTCATCCTGATACAGGGTGACATCCTCCATCTCATTATCATATTCTATCTCCTGCCCGTATTTAAGGGTTACATTGGCATTATAAATCACCTCGTTCACCAGCTTGTTAAGGCTAAATGCAGTGTATTTATAATTTACGTTACCCGACTCCAGGCGTTCTAAAGAAAGGAAATCATTAAGGATATTATTGAGATAATGCACCTTATTTTTAATGGTTGTAAGGTGTTTTGTTCTTTTTTCCTGCTGTTCGGTTTGGGTGTATTTTTCAGCGAGAATAGCCGAAGTGAGGATTCCGCTAAGCGGAGTTTTAAATTCATGAGAAACAAGGGAAAGAAATTTTGTTTTTAACTCATTAAGTTCTTTTTCCTGTTTTAGGGCGAGTTTAATACGTTTCTCAGCTTCTTTTCTTTTTGTGATTTCTTCCTCAAGATCATCAACTGTATTTCTAAGCTCCTGGGTTCGTATTTTAATTTTATCTTCCAGCTCAGCATTGAGCTCTCGAATACGCTGCTGATTTTCTTTTCTAACGGTAATATCTACTATCAAAGACATTACAAAGCACTCCCCATCTACCTTAAACGGGTTTAAACCTGCCTCTACCGGAAATTGCGTTCCATCCTTTTTTACGCCAAACAAATCCCTGCCGTGACCCATTTGCCTTTTCTCGCTATGCTCCATAAACTTATCGAAATGCTCATGGTGATTGGCTTTGTAACGTATAGGGATAAGAATATTGAGGTGTGCACCCATAAGTTCTTCCTTTTCATAACCAAACATAGCTAAAGCAGCTTTATTGACAGTAACGATTATTTGCTGACTGTCTACCACGATAACCCCTTCTGAAGCCGCTTCGAATAAGGTATTAAATATTTCTTCGTTCTTTTTAAAAAATTCTACAGGCACAATTTATTGCTTAGGTTTAACTGAAACTAAATTACAAAGTGTTCAACGAATTATAAGGAAAAGAAGATTTTAATTTTCTGTGCGTAAGAAGAAAACCACTATGTTATCCGCGATTCAGCTAAAATCAATAGTTATGGATTTAAATACTTTCCGCTTTTTCGCAAATAGTCTTTAGTTTTTATCTTTGTTTAGCAATTAGATAAAATGTCTCAAAAATTCCTTTTCCTGTTTTTTCTATTCCCAATATTCGGACATGCACAATTGGTAAATATTGAAACCAAACGTATTCAAACCGATTCCATCCGCTTTGTATTAAATGCCGATTTTGCATTTAACCACTCAAACAATGACGGACTTACAGTTAACCAGTTCAACGGTACCCTTACCACACAGTTAAAATCTAAAGATTTAAAGAAGATATATCTCTTTTTAGGGAATTATAGATTAATAGATTCAAAAGAAGGAAATTTGCAGAATTCCTGGTTTCTGCATACACGTTTTAATTACAAATTCAACTCACAATTTAGGGTGGAAGCCTTCTTGCAGGGGCAATACAATCAACTTCTGGTGGTTGAGCAAAGAAATCTTGTAGGTGCAGGTTTACGGATGAAATGGATTGAAAATGAAAGCTTTACAGGCTATCTCGGCAATAGCTATATGTATGAGGTGGAATACAGTGATGGAGCAGGTACAACAGGCTACAATCACCGTAATAGCACTTACCTTTCGCTTTCTTATCTTTCAAAATCAAAAGGATTTTCTATCACCAATACGGTGTACTACCAACCGCTTTATAAAAATTTAAAAGATTACAGAATATTGGAACAGTTTCGGCTGGATATTCCGCTCGTAGAATGGCTTAAGGTTTTTACTATTTATGATTATTACTTTGATAGCAAAACACCATTAAACACCACAGAGTACACCTCGCAGTTACAGATTGGAGTTGGATTTAGTTTTTAGAGATTCTTCTTGTATTCACGAGCTAGAGATATTGAGTCTTTTTATATCCTGACTTACTTGCCATTCAGAAAAAGTGTGAAATTCAGGTTTATAAGAATTTCTATAAGTGTTTTAATTAATTTATCTTCACTTTTCTTTTCAAAAGCCTGATTTTATACATACATGACAATAACCAACTATCTCGAAATAGTAAATTCCAGGTATGATTCTGGAATTTCCAGGGAACATTCCTACCGAGCCGATTTAGAGAATTTACTTAGAAGCATATTAACCAATATTGACATCACCAACGAACCGGCCAATGTTACCGACTGCGGAAACCCCGATTATGTCTTAACCAACGGAAAAATTCCTATTGGTTATATTGAAGCCAAAGATGTTGTGTAAGCTTCCCTTAAAAACGAACTGTTTAAAAGTATAATATATTTTATAACTTTAAACAGTAATTATGAAGAAGAGTAGATATTCACCACAGCAAATCGCAAAGATTTTAAAGGAGTTTGAAAATG
>Ga0307486_1000379_pt1 | contig 42105 bp, 19 predicted proteins | sample CBIW02metaG_FD_203663 | JGI IMG/M metagenome (GOLD analysis project Ga0307486, IMG submission 203663) | Sea-ice brine microbial communities from Beaufort Sea near Barrow, Alaska, United States - CBIW 0.2 | ecosystem: Environmental > Aquatic > Marine > Coastal | place: USA: Alaska | collected... | reverse complement strand
AGATATTTCTTGCAGTCTAGGTCGCTTTGGAAGCGTCTACCAAACTCTACAATGTTCTGTCCTTTAAAAATGTCCATTTAATCCGTTTTTGAATAGATAAATATATGAAATTAAACGGATACCTCTAAATATATAATCGCTTTTATACGAATATAAAATATGTTGCCCTAAAACAAATAATTAATAACTAGAAACATGATAAGTTTAAAAGAATTAAATCAATATTATGACAACAAGTGCTAATTTTGCTTTATAAATGAATCAATGTCAGTTACCAAATCTTTAGTAATCTTCTTTGCATCAAACACTTCTCCAGATTTAAGTGCATTATGTGAGTAATGTTCATACTTATATAACACTTTTCCAATAGCATCTGCAAAGTCCTTATACTCAAAATCCTTAATCACCAATTCCCCGTTTTCTCCTGACTTCAAAAATCCAGCAATATCTCCGACATTTGTAGATATTACTGGAACTCCCACAGAAAAAGCTTCTGCAATTACCATTGGAAATCCCTCAAAACCAGAAGCCATTAATAAAATATTACTTCTAGATATTTGATCAATCAAAGAAAGGTTATCAAGATTGCCTAGAAACTGAACATTTTTATCTAAACCTAAACTTTTTACTTTCTCTTGTAAAAATTCAAACTGAGAGCCTTTACCTCCAATTTTCATCATGTTGACATCTCTAACTGCTACGGGCAAGAGTGCATAGGATTCTAATAAGCGTTCTACTCTTTTTCCCTTTTCCAAACGTCCCGCAAAAATGAAACCTGATCTCTCAGATGCATCTTTGACAGAAATATTATGAGCAATCGGATTTAAAAGCTTTTTTCTCCCAATCTCTTCTTTACCTACAGTGTAACAAATTAGACTGTTTTTCGAAATAACTTTTGTCATATGATCGAAAAAAGAAATGAAATATTTCCCATACCAAAATCTTGACATTGATACAGGATTGTCATTACCATGAAATATATGCACAAATTGGAATCCACAAATAGAGCACGCATAGGCTGATTCTGGTGCATGAGAGATTATCATATCATAATTCCTAAGTTTGAAAAAGTTAGAGAGTACATATAGAAAATACATCAACCGATGAGGGACTAAAGTTACATTTTCAAAATAATCAGGAAGTGCAAAATACTGAAGCTCATAATGCTCAGCCAAGTAAACATCTAAATTCTTCACGAATGGACCAACTCCCCCATACGAAGTATTGGTAGAATTAGTAAGTAAGACTGCAATTTTTGTCATATTTATAAAACTAAATAATAATTAGGTTACTATACAATTTTCTACTTTCAATTATATTACTAAATTTCTCCATTGCTACTAATCTTCCTCGATTACCGATAAGGTTAACTTGTTGCGGATTTAAAACCAAGAATTTAATAGCCTCTACCAAAGAAGTTAAAGATTCTGGTTCAACAATTACAGCATCTTTTAAATTGGTCAAATACTGGGATACATCTCCAACATCAGTGACAATCACTGCTCTTCCCGTAGCAAGATATTCAGCTAGTTTTGATGGGAAACCAGCATTGGCGGCTCCGGAATTATTTCTGATAACACAAAATATTTCACAGGAGTTGAGCAAATTTTGATATTCATTAGAGGGAATAAACCCTTTATAAAAGATTCTATCAGAAAATTTGGAGGATTGCACTAGCGACATGAATTCATTAAAATCTCCTACATTCTCTCCCTTTCCAGTCAAAATAAGATGAAGCGTTTCATGGTCCTCACAAACATTTTCAAATGCTTTAAGCAAAAGGTCAAGACCATCTTTTTTGCCAAATGAACCTCCATAAAATAAAGTGTCTGCCTTATCATTCGTAAATTTGCTATAGGCGAATTTTGAGATATCCATTGTAACCGGAATAAACAATACCTTCTCCCTAGTAGTATATGTTAATAACAAATTCTCTAAATGGGAAGATATTACTATATTTAAATCTATTAAAAACTGAAAATTTCTTAATATATAAGTACCACTAACAACTCTAAATTTATTAATAATACCTCCAAAACTAGATGCCTTTGAATTATCTTCCACAATATCCAAAACTATTTTATAACCTAATATTTTGGCATATACCATCGGTATAATGGTTTTAATATCTGGTGTTTCATATAAATAGAAAATATTTTTATCTTTAATTGAAAATTTTTTATTAATGAATAATAGAGATTTATAAAGATAAGAGATAATAGAAACAATATTCTTAAAATCTAGATCAATCATTAATTCATTTTTTTTTCCATAATCATCCACTCCATGTGCATGAAGTGCAAAATATATGTTATTTAAATAAACAGAATTATTATTTAATAAGGGGCTCAACAAATTCCTAACTCTGACAGAGCCTGCCATTCCCTCTCTCAAAGGCACTCCAAAAACTAGTATATTCATATACTTTTAAATTATTATAAATATTTTATAAGGAAAATTACTGTACTTCCATATTCATTAGAGTTTCAAATTCTTGAAAAAATTGTTCCGTTACCACTTCCTGTGAATGCCTTTCCTTCGCAAGATTTACAGCCTTTAGAGAAATATTCTGTTGAATTTCATCATTAGAGACAATTTCATTTAATCTAGAATAAATGACATCCTCGTTATCACTATTAATAGTAAAAGCCCAACTAAATTCACTTGCATATTGAAAGATAGCAGTTTCTTCTGGTGCCAAAATTATAATAGGAGTACCAGTAATCATATATTCCGGAGCCTTAGTAGGCATGGAATATTTAAGGAATTCAATTGCTTTTTTAGAAAAGTCACATGGCAAAAGTAAAAAGTCCATGCTCTGAAATAACTGGGGCAACTTTTCGTATGGAATTAATTGTTTGTGAACAGTATATTCATAATCCTCTGTCCACTTTAATTCTTCTGCTGTCTGAATGTAAAATCTAATTTTGATGGCACTATCATCATTAAACCGTTCAACCGCAGCGGCGAATGCTTTCAAAGAAGTAGCAATTCCAAAACCCGTTCTACCTGCATACAGTATTGAGCACTCCACCTCGGAATATTTCCTAACTTTATGCTTAGACAGCCATACTTTCAAATTCACGGGATTGTGGAAGGTCTTAAATTTAGCACCATAACGCTTTTCATATTCTTGTCCCATCAAATCACTAATGCTGAGGCACAAATTTGCTTTCTGAACTAGTTCCTTATATTCACGATTAACCTTCTTATTCCAATATTTTTTATCTAAACCATTACTTCCTATTGTGCTAAGCCAATCATCCATTTGATGAATGATAATCGGAATATTTAGTATGTCTGATAATTTATTGGCAAAAAGTAGGGATTCTCTAGTGGAAACTTGTATATAGAGCAAATCAGGCGAAAATTCTTTAATCCAATTTAGAAGGTTCGAGCTAACTTCCATGGTAGAAATTACATGCATTAGTCCAGACCAATTTAACACTGGATAGAGTATTTTATAAATAACTAATTCACGCCACGTAGGCTTGTATGAAAACGATTCCTTATCAGGGCTTTCTATAATGGGTAATTTGCCAGATAAAGAATAACGTTGAAAATAATTAAAGGGAAATTTATAAAGAAATTCATCAGAGCCTATAAAATAATAATTTTCACATGCTTTAATTGAAATATTTCCATTGGCATGACTAGTGCATATGACCGCGAGATCATCCTTATTCCACTTGCTAAAAAGATTAGACAAAGTAACACCACCTCCGGTGTTTGTGTTAAACGATTGGCCGAAAATTAAAACTTTATACATTTTCTTGTTTATTAGAGGTGAATTGAAATGCAAATTCTCTAGCAAAGTATTTAAAGATTAATGAATTAGACAACAATCTTAGGGGTTTAGAATAGATAATTCCAGCACAAAGCCATATTGAAACATGAAACATATTAACACTATACATATTAGAAGGATAAAGAAATAACAACCAACAAAATATCCATATTGCAAAAGTTTTTATTAAATTATTATTTGAATAAAATAGACCTAAAACAAAAGCAGGAAGCATAACAAATAATAATAAAACCAAATTAATAATTCCTCCGCTAAGTATAAGTTGAAGGTAATCGGTTTCTATAACTTTTCTATTACCACCTTTGAAAATTTCATCATCAATACCAGAACATTCATATCCTCCATTATAACCTTTTCCAAAAATCCAATCATAGCTAGTCATATCATTATAAAAACAATCTTCGACGTAACTTCTAGTGTCTTCCAAGCCCCGTTCAGATAAGTTCTTAAAAAAAGAAACATGTTTAAAATCTAGATCGAGTGCAAAAGAAAAAAATAAAAAAGATCCTATCAACCAATATATTGAATAAAAAAATATATTTAATTTTTTATCCGAGCTTATAAAGAAATTTAAAATAGCAAAAAAAGATATAAGACTTGTCATAAAAAGCATACCTCTCCTTGCGCGAAAAATTGCAATAACAACCATAATAAATAATAAAAAAACAACTAATATCTGGAATTTCCTACTCAACAGTCTAAAGTTAAAAGCAAGAATTCCAATACTAATAGCAAAATATTTAAAATACATTTCTGAGGTAATCAAACTTACAGGATCCTGTACGTCCCTACTAGATAGTACCCCACTATTGAAAATTGAACTAATAATAAAAATAACACCTAAAATAGCAATCGCATCAAATAACCTCTTGACTAAAAATAAATTAAATCTAAAAAAGGATAATATTGGGATCAAAAATACAAAGCCTCCATAATTTAAGTCAAAAAGTAATTGTTTGAAGAAAAAGTAATTAAAATCTGAATAGTCACCTCTAACCAGAACAATTATCTGCCACAAAAGATAAATCAGTCCTATCATCCTAAAATAAGAACGATCAGCATTGAGAGAAACCAGACCCGTAATCGAAAAAACTAAACAAATATAACTTAGAACTTCAACGCCTTGATAGATAAAAGTGAAAGAAAAGGTAGTAATAGCCATTACATATCCAAAACTCAGACCTATCAGTGATAAAAAGAATAGAGTTATATAAAAGGCATAAGATTTTGTAGGAAAAAGATAGGCACCTATTTTCCCAACTTCTTTTTCTTCAAGTACATACGTATTAGAGATCAATTGCATCCAATTTCAAAAGGTTATAATGTGCTAAGAGTACATTTTCAGGTTTATATTCATCTTTTAGCTTAACATCTAAAACATTTTCTAAGCAATAATGAATCCCATTTGCCAAATCCTTAGAATTATAAGCTTCAGCTATATATCCTGTAGTTTTATGTTCGATCATCTCAGGTATACCACATAAGTCAAAACCAACTACAGGAACGCCGCAATTCATACTTTCGACAATAGTTGTAGGTTGATTATCAAGAATACTTGGAATAACAAAAACATCCGAACACTTATATACATGTGCGATTAGCTCTTCGTCATCTAAGAACCCTAAATAATGAATTTTAAATTTGATGGAATTTTGAAACTCAACTAAATTTCCATTGCCGAAAATCACAACTTCCACCGCGTCATACGGATACATCTCATTTAAATATCTAAAGGCATCTTTGAGGAATTTCCATCCCTTATAAACGCTTGAAATATTAACCGCGCCAAAGCAGATCACTTTCTTGTCGGAATCAATAGAGAATATTTCTCTGGACTCGGATTTAGATCCTTTTCGAAAATTGACTGATTTAAAATAGTTTGGAATAAATTGAATATTATGATTCTTTAATAAGGATGAATTCAAAGCCAAACTTTTAAGCCAGTTACTTGGAGTAATAAATATTAACCTGTGACCGTATTTAGAAATCAAGCGTGTTTTTGTAGAATGCTGAGATGCAGCAATAGAAGGGTCATTTGGGAAAATGGGACAGCTTTGGCAATTCTCTGTAAACAATTTACAATCCATTGAATAATGGCAACCACCAGTCATAAACCACATATCATGGAGGACAAAAAAAATCTTTTTATTTAATGTAAACAGACTTTCAAAAGATTCAAAATTTAAAAACCCCATTTGAACCCAATGAATATATATGGCATCCGAGTCTTGAATATTTTTAATCGTGGATATATTGGTACCCAAAATAGGATAAGAGAAAAGCCCAAATTTTCTACTATCATATTTATACTTTATGTTTTCTATTTTACAATTGATCAAAGCTTTAAGTCTAGCAAACTTATTCAAATAGATAAAATCTGTATGTGATACATGATCTCTACATAGAGAAACTCCACTCGAATCAAGTGTTGATGACTCCGAAAATCCAGCATGAAGCCTATGAGCTGAAGAACCAGCAGACATATTTGAAAATTGAATTTGAACTATTTTAATCATTATAATGAAATAAACTAAAACTTAATTTGAAATAAATATTATAACCTATTATAAAATATGAAATGAGATGCTTATTTAAGCCAGATACTATTTGTATTTCTAACAATCAATATATTGTATAATTGTATAGGTGCTAAAATAAAGCCATAAACATTAGAAATAATAGAAGCTAGAATAATCGACCATACCCCCAAATCAAACACCAAAATAAATATCATAGATAATCCAATGAATCCAATAGATGTAAATACTGAAGTAATAAACTGAACTCTTAAAGCACCAATACCATTTATAACATTAACAAAAATACTAGAAAACATACCCGTAAGAAAAAATATAAAACAAAATATAGAAATTTTGTAGTCTATATTAATTACCCCTTTTCCTAACCATAAATCATAGAACTCATCGGCAAATAACAACATTATAAAACCTACAAAAACGAAAGGTATTAATATTAAGAGGTATTTCTTAACAGCCCTTATTATCCAATCAATATCTCCTGAAAAATAGGCATCTGTGCTACTGCTCCACAATGGAGAAAGAATAATCATATAAAAACCTTGAAGAATTAAAAAATATTTGAATGCAATATTATAGGCAGTTACATCCACAGGAGTAAAATATCTTGCAATTAGAAATAATGTAGAACTGTATTGAATCATAGCAGCTAGTTGCAATATGAAAAATTTCAACCCTAAGCCCATCAATTTATTACGATACTTTTTTTGAACTAATTTAAAGTTTGGCAAAAATTCTTTATAACTAGTCGAAAATAAATACACGTTTGCAATAATAAGTACCAAAACCGGCATGACGCCTATACCTAAGCCCAGATAAATTAATGAACCTTCAGTAAATAAAGTCAATAACCAAATTATTAGTAATGATGAAGATTGACCGATTAAATCAATAAAAGAAGCCTTCGCAGGATTTTGATCTGAAATGAGTATTGTCTTAATTACCTGGAAAATAAACTGTAAACAGAAATACGTAATAATTATTGAAGTCAACATCCGTATTTCATTGTCCATAACTACAGGGATATTGATTATAGAGCTCCAATCAACAAAGCTATTAACTACAACTAAAATCACCCAAACTACTAAAAACAGTATTGTTATATAAAAGTAAGTAGTACTCACATATATTCTTGCAAGATGAATATCATGTTGTGCTAAAGCTTCCGCAAATTTATTCCTCAACCCTTGAGTTAAACCAACATCAAACAGCGATACCCATCCAACCATAGAAGTCAGGGTCAACCATATTCCATATTGAGTAGGATTAATATAATTAATAGTAAGCGGCACTATCACAAATGAAATTGCCATACTAATGACTTTCACAAGAAAACTGCCTATAACATTTCTTTTTGCAGCTAATGTCCGTGCATTTCCTTCTTTAAAAAACCCCTTCAGGGCTAGGCTAAAATTCATATTAGAATTAACAAAAGCATAAATTAAGAGTAACTATAATTACCATATGCATATTTAATGCTATTTTTAGATCCATTAATAACAATTAAGGGATTCTTCAACCGATTTGATTTAAGAACATCTTCAAAGAAATCTAAATTCTTTTTAGTTGTATAATCATATCGGATAAGAAAGATAGAATAATCTACAATATTGGTTAAAGCCAGGGCATCAGACACCAATCCTATTGGAGCAGTATCAATTATTATATAATCAAACGACTCTTTAAGCACATTAATGAAAATTGAGTTTTTACTAGAATGCATAATTTCAGAAGGATTCTCTGCGACGTTACCCACTTGATATATGGTAATGCCATTAACTTCATTTCCTGACTTAATCAATTGCTCCAAGCTATAATCGTCGGAAGCTAAATAGTTGGAAATACCATTTACAGTATCTAGATTCAAATCCTCTCTTAAACCCCTTTTTCTTAAATCATATTCTAAAACCGCAACTCTCTTCCCAACCATTGATAAGGACTTTGCAAAATTGATGGCAAAAAACGTTTTCCCTTCTCCTGAAATTGAAGAGGTAACAAGAATAACTTTACAATTAGCATCATCTAATTTGTAATTGAAATTTGATCTGATCAATCTGAACTGTTCAGATATAGGAGTGTTGTTTTTATAATTTATTACGAATGGCTCATTATGCTTTAAATATGAAATTTCCCCTAAAACATCGATTTGTGAAATATCTGATAAGTCAGAGCGGTCTTTGATCTTGTCACTCAAAAGAGCGCCTCCATATACATAAACAAATGGCAACGTGAAAGCAAAAAAGATCCCAGCAATATATAATATCGGTGGATATGGTTTAGTAGGGATATATCCAAACGAAGCTTTATCAATAACCTTTGCTTGGTTTGAAGGCACAGATGCAATGTATAATGCTGTTTCCTCTTTCTTTTTAATTAAATAAAGATAATGATCCTTTTTAATGCCTAAATCTCTACTAATTGCTTCATATTGTCTCTCTAAAACCGGAGCAGAATTAGACTTATTTTGGAACTGAGCATTTTCATTCTCTAAATTTTGAAGAGTAATTTCAAGTTGCCTTAAATTGATAGCTATATGATTAATAATATTATTCTTGGATGAATTAAGAATAGACTTTTGCTTAATCATTAAAGGATTATCAGGCATTATAGATTTTTCGTATTCACCTATTTTAGCCTTAGAGTCTTGATAACTCGCCATCATGGAGGACAAATAAGGGTCATCCCTAATTAAGGAACTCAAACCTGATATATCTCCATCTGTGTCTTTAGAGACAACTAATTGTACATTGTTGTATATATCTATCTGGTTTTCTAAACTAGATATTTCACGATTATTTCTTATATAACTTTCTTGATAAACCCTCGAGTCTGTTTCGACATTCACTACATTTTTGGAGCTTTTAAAGGTCTCTATATTTTGTTCCATTACATTCAATTCAGATAATACGGAATTAACTTGATTCGAAATGAAATCATAGGATTTTCTTGCAACCTCTCTTTTATCCTCAGAAAGTTGAATATTATATTGTTCTACTAATTCATCCAATACCAATGCCCCTCTTTCAGGTACAGTTTCCAATAAGGATAAATATAAAATACTAGAAAATTTATCTTTCGTTTCTACTTTAAGATTACTACCAAAAATTCCAGCAAGTTCATCAGGACCTTTAAAATTAATTATGATTGGTAAAGGCAAACTACCTACCTCAGCTCCATCATTATATGTCAATCTAAACTTTGCAAATTTAGTGTTAACCATTTTATTGATCTCTAAATTAAATTCCACCCCATCTATTTCAGCTACTACATAGCTATCTTCCATTGCGAGAATTTTGATTTCCTTATTTTCTTTAGACTTTAATACATATATCTCCTCCATATCTACACTAAAAGGAAGATTACTAGCAAAAATTGCTTCTCTTTTTTGAAATTTATTTATAGAATAATAATCATTATACAATTTCAATTTATGAACTACTTCTCTCATCAATAAGCCCGATTGAATAACATCCATCTCGTTATCCACCGTGTTAGATGATTTAAACTCATCCATGCCGTCAAATACAGGATTCTCTAAAAAATTTGCTCCTTTAGTAACATCCTTTAACATAATGCTATTATTCACAGAATAATATGGTAAAGTGTAATAGACATAAATCCATATTCCACTAGTTATCAGAACTAAAGACATTAAGAACAAAGGCCAGAATTTTAAAATCTGAAGAAGTTTGTCCTTTATATTCAAACTTTTTGAAGAATAATTAGAATTATCCTCCATAAGAATATTTGAAAGTTTCATATTATAGAATTAAACAACCTAACCATAATTAGATTTAATTATTTGAAAATATCATTAAAATTAAATATTAAAGCCACAACGAGTGAAGAGGCAATTGTAAGTGCGGCTATGGTATTTGGATTAACATTGGCTTGATTAAGTCTCTTTTTATCAGCCTCAACATAAATCACATCATTTTGTTTAAGATAATAGTACGGAGAACTTAAAATATCCTTTTTCCCCATATCAAATCGATGGATAATCTTACCGTCTTGTGTTTCTCTTATTAATAGCACATTTTCCCGAAGTGCATATGCTGTCATATCTCCAGCCATTCCTAGTGCCTCAAGAACAGTAATTCTCTCTGTGGGAACTATAAAAGAAGAAGGTAAATTTACTTCACCGATCACAGTAACTTTAAAATTAAGAAACCTAATTTCAATTTTAGGATCTTTTACTAAGGATGCCAAACCCTTTTTCAACAACTGTTTAGCCTCTTCTTTGGTCAAACCAACTATTTTAATCTTTCCTAAAGTAGGGAAATCAATATTGCCATCTGGATCTACTAAGTACCCTTCAACAATCGGATCCCTAGACACCTGATATCCATCTTCATTCTCTGATGAAACTATACCATAGTTAAATAGCATATTAGACTCCGGGCTTAATGTACCTATCTTAATGTCCAGAAGATCTCCAACAATGATCTGTGGTTCCACATATGGGCCATTTGTAATCGTATAATCCTGCTCTTGACTAATATCGTTGAAATAAGTCAAATTTCTCTTCGCACAAGAACTGACTAGAGCTAAGCACATCACTACAGACAATAAAATTATATATTTGTTGTATATTTTATGTTTCAACATTATTATTCAGCCGTTAAATTAGAGTTAATTCTATACTTGTAATAGTCAGTAAAGGGATATTTTTACTGGTAAATAGTTACTTTATGATCATTAAGTTTTTTCTGTAAAACTTCAGTAAACTTAGCGCCATTCGGAGGTTTAAGCATAGTGACGTGGTTGCCAGGCATGACTATACTTTCTACCTTTCGGACATACTTTCTCCATCCCAAGGTTTCAAAATCATTCAGAAAAAATGTTTTCTTTTGCGCAGTAAATAGTGTGAATTCTACCTCTAAAGGTTCTATTTGATAATTCTTCCAAGCGACTACATTCACAGCCTCAATCTCGCTTATTCTTTTGCTTAGACTATTTTCCAGTTTACTTATCCCTTTGAAATTTCGCCATTTCTCCTGTAAATATCCTTTCCTATTCTCCAGATAATAGGAAACATCATCTGTAAAGAATTCATACTCAAATTCCAACTTCCTACAAATATTTACTACTTTTTTACTAACATTCTTATGCTTATCACTTGAAAAATAGCAAGGAGTATCAATCATGCTAATAAAACCAAGCGGTCGATTAGCTGCAATTAACTGTTTTACCATCTCAAAAACTATGATCCCTCCGATGGAATTACCAGTTAGATGAAAAGGCTCTTGTATACCCTTTTCATCTAACTCTTTAATAAAATGTCTAGCCATTTCTGGAATTGTTTCAAATGGTTTTACATTTCCAGAAATTGCTGGAGATTGTAGGCCCCAAATTGTCTGATCCTCATCCATGTATTTTAATAAGGTATTGACCTCAATCGGATTAAGTCCCACACCGTGTACAAAACAAAGTACCCTATCTGAGGATCCTTTTTTAATCAATACTAATGAATCAGCGTTGATATCATATTTTTCATTCACAATTAGTTTAGATATTGCCCTAATCGTGGGATGCTGAAAAAGGGTAAGTAAGGAAAACGAAACGTTAAACTTCTTCTCCAACAAAGAAATAAGCGTCACACCTAATAATGAATGTCCACCTACAAGGAAAAAGTCATCATCTAAGCTAAACTTACGTTTACCTAAAACTTTTTCCCAGAGTGAATAGACAGAAGTCTCTACTTTAGTTAATTCAATGTTAAAATATGAAAATTTAAACTGATTATCTGAAGATGATTTTTTACCTATTAGAGAAATAGGCAATTGTTTTCTGTCAATTTTTCCACTTGTAGTTAACTTGAAATCATCTATAAACATAAATTCAGTAGGTATCATATAATCAGGCAAACCTATTGATAGCTTTTCTCTCAATTTATCGATATAGGCATTAAGATCTAAACGATCTCTCAAGTGTTCTCGAATAGAGATATATGCCACCAAATTAACTATATCTTTCCCCTTGTCAGTATCTACTATTGCATTGGAAACTTCATCAAACATTAGAATACGTTGTTCAATTTCCCCAAGCTCTATCCTATGGCCTCGAATTTTTACTTGATGATCTATTCTACCTTCACATTGAATCTCACCATTTTCAAGCCAATGTCCCAAATCACCTGTTTTGTATAGGTTCTGTGGATTTTCATCAAATGAATTGCTGACAAATTTTTCTACTGTTAACTCTTTAAATCCTAAATAACCTAGGCCAACCCCATCTCCCCCAATCCAAATCTCACCTGTAACGCCCGATTTTGTAATAGGGATCCCCAATTTATCAACTAAATAAACTTTAGTTCCGGGTACTGCTGTACCGATAGTAATTTGACTATCTGAGATATTAATCTTCTTAAATGTAGAATAAACGGTGGTTTCTGCAGGCCCATACAAATTGAATATCTCTTTTGAAAGAGGTGAAATTATATCAACTAAAGATTTTTGTAATGGCTCACCTATTGATAACACAGTTAAAAAAGGGAGCTTATTATTCCATCCAGAATTTGCAATTAGGTGCCAATGTGTAGGAGTGGCTATCGTTTTAGTTACGTTTTTCTCTTGGAACAATCTTAAGATTTGTTTCGGATCTTTTCGTTGATAACTATCCAACATATGAACTGAAGCTCCGAATAAATAAGGAATTAAAGTATCAAAAATAGCAGCGTCAAAGGAAATTGAGGTAATAGCTGCGAATACATCCTCTGAACAAAAATTGAGATCAACTATTACTTCTTTTACAAAATAATCAATGTTTTTACGCGTCAGTGTAACTCCTTTAGGATTACCAGTCGATCCAGATGTGTAAATTATATACATGGGATCATCCAAATCTGTCAATGTTGGCTTATTACAGGATGCTAAATCTTTGCAAACAATAATTATCTCATTATAGATAAGTTTTCTTTCTTCTAACTCATACTTTTCAAAAGCTGGCTGATCAGTAATGAAGTATTTTGAATTACTGTTAGTTAACATATAGCCAACTCGCTCAACTGGGACATCAACATCAATTGGCATATATGCAGCACCAGCCTTCAATACTCCCATAATACTTACTATAACGGCATTAGATCTTCCCAAATAAATCCCTACTATATCACCTGGCTTGACGCCTTTTTCTCTTAAGAAAAAAGCGAGTTGGTTTGATTGCTTATTTAAGTCTTCATAAGACAAAAATTCATCTCCTGTAGTTACAGCAACCTTTCGCGGGAATAAAGTAGCTGATTCCTGAAGTTTTGAAATAACTACCGGAACACCTAGATCGTTTGACTTTGAAAATTCTTTTCTCTCGAAATCATCTTCTTTATAGAAAGACTTAACTATTTCTTTTCCAAAATAATTTTTTACCAGAATGGGAGTTTGGGATATTTTATATCCATTAAGATCGCTTTGTTCAGAAATCTCTACATTATCCACAGGTGAAATAATACTATTTATAAAAACCAATCTTTCATTTGGGCTATCCAGGATTCTCTCTATTAATAGACTATACATTCGAGCAGCATCATATATTGTTGACTCCTTAAATAAGGATTGATTGTAAGTCCATTCAAATGTGGTGTTCATTAACGAACCAAACAGATTTAAAATTATTTCAAAATTAGAATACGCTTTAGGATTTGAAATGAATTTATGGTTCAAATCTGAAAAGTGAATTTTTGCATCTAATCCTATTTGAATATTAAAAGTCAATGGAATTAAAGGTATCCTAGAAGGATCTCTTTTGATTTGTAAACTTTGAATTAATTCTCCAAAAGAAATCATCCCATTAGATAAAACGCCCACAAAGCAATCCCGCCGCTGGCTAAGATACTCTTCAAAAGTTAGATTTAAATCAACTTTAGCTCTTATAGGAAGCAAATGAACACTATGACCAATCATCCTACTACATCTCAATAAAGGCTGTCCAGCTCTTGGCATTCCTAGAATGATATCTGAATCCTTGACCCAATGAGAAAGAAACAATTCGTAGACTGATAGTAACAGCACATTGAGACTGACATTTCTTGATGCAGCATATCTTTTAGCTTTAACCATTAAGCCTCTTGGGGCCTTATATTCTATACTTGCTGCCTTTAAATTTCTTATACTAGGTCTTTCAAAATCAATTGGCAACTCTAGCTGGGGAACAGGATTTGACAAATTCTTTATCCAGAAGTCTAGCTTTACATTTTTGTCTATACTTTCTGAAAAATGGAGATTTCTCATTACATAATCCGAAAGCGTTTGCACTTCAGGTAAATCCAGCTCTTTACCTTTGCATAATTGTCCATAAGCTAAACTGAGTTCTTCAGCTAATAAACTCATTGACCAGCCATCAAAAATTAAATGATGACCAGTAAATGTAACCATATGTTCCAGTTCATTTATTTTGATCAATTCTAAAATATATAATGGACCTTTTGTGAAATCGAATTCATAAAACCCGGTATCTTTACTATGTTTCTGTAAAAACTCTTCTTTTTCTAATTCCGCTAAGTCAGTAATATCTGTAACTTTTATAGTCGAATGATTTTTAGCGAAGATTACAATTTGTTTACCATCAGGACAGAATATCGCTCGCATTCCTTCATGTCTTGAAATAACAAATTGAAATGCTTTTTCTAAAAAATCGACTTCTAAATATCCATGCAATCTAAAAGAGTTTGACTCATTATATGCCATACTCGCCTGCTTTCCTCCCAAATGGCATTGCAGCCACATCTCCATCTGCGAAGGAGTGCTAGGAATAACTTTGGAAATAACCATTTCACAATTAGTTGATAATTGGGAAATTGGTATACGCTCTTGAATGTTTTTCATATAAAAAAAGATTGTAACAAAATATTTTTAGTTTTTTTATATTCTTCTTTGGTAACCCAAATCGGGGTGCCATTTTGGTCTATAGAAATCTTAGCTCCTGCAAATGGGGGATTATCCGAACTCATCCATTCTTCCGAAACCAACAACAAATCTCCGCTTACCACATCATTTTCTATTAATAGCCTGATTATTTTATCTACTTCTATGAGGGTGAACTGCACATCTGCCATAGTATGGACATCAGTTACAAAACACGATAAATCTTTCAAAATGTATAGGCCTCGTTCCCTCAATAAAATGAACAACCATTCTGAATATGAAAAACCCCCTTTGAATTTAATTTGCCACTGTGAACAAAAGTTTACAGCGTAATAATCAACATTATATTTCTCGAAAATTGAATTCAAACCTGTTACTAACTTATTAGTAAGGATGTTCAATCCATCCTGGAGACTATTAAGTTTCTCAGATAAATGATCTAAAACTGCATTGGTTCCGACCAGATTTAGCGGATGCCTTACTGATATGCCGATAAACAGAGGATTGCCCGTAGGGAGCAGTGATTTATTACCAATTGTCTGTTTTTGGGAGATTCTTTCTATCCAGTCAGCTCTACCAGCAACTGCTCCTATGGAAAACCCTCCTCCTAATACTTCCCCATAGATTGATAGATCTCCATAAATAGAATATAATGCTTGAAATCCTCCAATATGACTCCTGAATCCAGATTTCATCTCATCGAATATTAGACAAATCTTCAGTTCTTTAGTTAAAGATCGAAGCTCTTCCAAGTATTTAACAGGTACAAATTCAGGCCTATTTTCTTGAATTGGAGTTATTAGAACGGCGGCTATTTCATTAGAATGATCTGAGATTATCTGAAGACTTTGAGTAGTACCATATTCCAAAACAAGAAATTCACTCGAATTTGGTTTGATCCCAATGTTTTCAAGTGTAGACTCGCCTATAGAAGGTTTGATAGACCCATCAACATCTTTTAAATCGCTATCAGTAATTATAACAATTAAGTTTCTTTGTGAAACATATCTAGCAATCTCAAACGAGCGCACGATAGCTTGAGATCCTGAATCACAAACTTCTACTGATTCATTATTAGTTAAATTTCCAATTTTCCTGCATACAATCTCTGTCAATTCAGCTAGAGAACCATTCCCTATTCCTTTCTCTACGTAATTAGAAATAGCTTTCTCTATGAAATCTGGTTGATGTCCAAATACATTATTCCCTAATCCACTAAACCAATCTAAGTATTTATTGCCATCCAAATCTCTCAATTGAGTACCCTTAGAATAACCAAATACAAGAGGGTAATTGAGTTCGGGATTCGCTTGAGTCAAATCAAAATCTATGTCTAAATCAGCGGAAAAGGATAGGTTTTCTTTACTCTGATTTCTACTTGATACTGTCTTAATGCGGTAAGATTGAATCGATTCCTTTAAAAAGGTATCTGCTTTAAGAGATAATTTTGAAGCTTGACGCTCTAGTTCCTTAGCTGATTCATTAGAGTTATGATAAGTAGTAGGTGATTCTACATTTGAGATATTTCCTATTGTATCCGTGATCAGCGAATCCTCACTGCTTTTAGTAGTAACTACGTTACTTTTATTATTAATTCCTGAAGAGTAATTAGACAATTTTCCTTGCCTGTAATGAGTATTTAGATGATCTACCAATGCGCTAGGTCTGTCCAAATCTGTATTTAACTGAAGGAACGAGATAACAAGTTTAAACTCTTTCTTAATCGAAAAAGCAAGCTGAGTCAAACTCAAAGAATCAAGACCAATTTCAAAATAAGATAAATCAAAATCTTCCACGGTTAAAGTAACACCACAAGCATCCTTTATGATTTGAGCTACTTTTTGCTCAAACATAATTCTCAATGAATTACTATCATTCAAGTCAAGACTTTCCCTTATCTTAATTTCTTCGGAAACTTTATTCAAAGATACACAAAGAGCTTCCGGATCTGCTAATAATTGAACATCAATCCAACATGGCTTCTTGTCAAAAGCATAGGCTGGCAAAAGTATTTTATTTTGAAACTCTTTAGGATAGATCTCATCCCAATTTAATCTCAAGCCTTGACCTATCAATGACTGGACTTGATATTGAAAATGAACAAACTCTGACTCTTTAGAAGTTCTGCTTAAACTTTGTACAACTATAAAGTCTCTTGCCTCTTCATGTTGCAATATTAAAGTACTTAGACCATTTCCAGGACCTACTTCAATAAATGCGGCTTCAGGAAATTCGTTAAGTAACTTACTTACAGCCTTCTTAAATTGCACTGGAAGACGCATATGTTCTGTCCAATACTCAACAGAAGTAGCTTCTGCATCTTTCATCCATTCGCCAGTTACAGTGGACATAATTGGAATTTTAGGATTACTCAATTGAACGTTCAACAGGGCATCTTTAAATTGCTCCAATGCTGGATCCATCATAGCAGAATGAAACGCATGGCTTGTAACCAAAACTTTCGATGGAATTTCTCTTTCTCTTAAACTTGTGGCAAATGATTCTATTAGTTCAGTAGGACCTGCAACAACACAAAGATTAGGCGCATTATCTGCTGCTATAGTTATTTCATTTGGCAGCAATGGTAGGATTTTTTCAACATCGCTTCTTATGGATAGCATGGAGCCTAGACTAAGTTTGCTGATAAGCTCGCCTCGCTTAGCAACTAACTGAACAGCATCTTCTAAGCTCATTACACCGGAAATGCATGCTGCTACAAACTCTCCAATACTATGTCCCACCAAAGTAGATGGCAATACTCCTTTGCTTTCCCATAGTCTAGCCAACGCGTAGGATACTGCAAAAATCACTGGCTGCGTATAACGGGTGTTTGCCAACTTTGCCTCATCTTCGCCTGTATGAAGATTAGAATACAACAAGGTCTTTATGGAAAAGTCGGTGCAACTAGAAAACAATGCATCACATTGGCTAAAAGCGGCATTAAACACCAATTCATTTTCAAAAAGCTCCTTCCCCATCGACACATATTGTGCTCCTTGGCCCGGGAATAGGAACACGGGAAAATTGAATTCTCCTTTTCTTGTAACAGGAGTTTTGACACCAGAAATAACTTCATCAAGGCCTGCTGCTAATTCCGCATAAGTTTTGAATTTTACAGCTGAGCTTAGTTTATAGCGAGTGTTATTTTTGTTGATATTGAAACCAAATTCAGCCAGATCTTGTGTTGGATTTTGCACTAAAAAATGCTTAAGACGACCTGCATACTCTTTCAGGCTATCTTCAGTTTTTGCAGAGAAATAAATCGTTTGATCAATTTCTTCAGTAGAAGTAGCATTTTTCAATGGAATAGTAAATTCCTCTAAAATGATATGACAATTGGTGCCTCCGATTCCAAATGAACTAACTCCTGCTTTTCTGATTGTTTTGGATTCCCAATCAATAGTATCCTGCTGAATATAAAATGGTGATTTTTCAAAGTTAATAGCAGGATTTGGCTTATTGTATCCGATTGACCTTGGAAGGGTTTTACACTGTAAAGCAAACGTAGCTTTGATAAATCCTGCAATTCCAGCGGCTGAATTCAAATGACCTACATTACCCTTAACTGATCCTAAAGCACAGTATTGATTATTGACTTTTGGTCCAAATGCCAACTTCAATCCTTCAATTTCAATTGGATCTCCTATTGGAGTAGCTGTGCCATGAGCTTCTATATACCCTATTTCAGATGGATCTATCTCTGCATCTTCGATAGCCAGGCGAATTGCTCCAGCCTGTCCTTCTACACTAGGTGCAGAAAAACTACTTTTGTTGGATCCATCATTGTTGATTCCAACTCCTTTAATAACTGCCAAAATTGGATCGCCGTCTTTTATAGCTTGCTCATAGTCTTTTAACAAAACAGCTCCTCCTCCATCACTAAACAAAGTACCTGAAGCATCTGCATCGAAAGGCCTGCAATGCCCATCTTTACTCATAATAGAACCTTCTTCAAATCTATGTCCACTGTGTACCGGATAAGCAACAGAACTCGCTCCCGCTATTGCCGCAACACATTCTCCGGATCTTATACTTTTAACCGCAGTAGCGATTGCCACAAGAGCAGTAGAACATGCAGTGTTGATACTTACAGCAGGCCCTTTAAGATCCAGTAAATAAGCCACTTTTGTAGAAAGATAATCCTTTTCATTGACAGAATTGATCTGAAGATATCCCATGGATTCTGCTAATTCCTGATCAAATACCAAATTTCTATTATAGTAATAATTTGTGCTACAGCCAGCAAACACACCTATAGAAAAATTTGGACTATTAGCGATATAACCCGCTGAATCCAAGGCTTCAAATGCGAGCTCTAAGAAAAGTCGCTGCTGTGGATCCATTACAGAAGCTAATTTTGGGTTGATCCCAAAAAACTCATAATCAAAGAGTTTAATATCATCAATGATTCCTCTTGCTTTGATATAATTAGGATCTGATTGAGCCTTGACTTGCTCAGAGGGAGCAAGTTCCTCAATATCAAAAAATTGAATCGTTTCTTTTCCTTCTTTTATAAATTCCCAAAACTCCTCACTATTTTTTGCTCCAGGAAACCTGCTAGCAGTAGAAATTACAGCTACGTCCCTATTATTATCATTCTTTTTGTTCTTGTTATGGATTCTTTCATTGATATCTCTTCCATTTTTAGTCAGGAAAGAGACTTGATCCTTCAATTTTGGGTACTGGTATATTTTAGTTACGGTAAATTCTTCCTCAAAAACCTTACTCACTTCAATAGCCATTCTCTGAGCCAAAAGTGAAGTAGCACCAAGTTCAAAAAAATGATCTTCTCTGCCGACTTGATCCAAATTTAAGAGTTCTCTCCAGATTTTAGCCAACTGCACCTCTTTAGTTCCTCTAGGTTTGACATATTGTTCTTTGAAAAGACTCGGATTCACCCTATTCGCAGACAGCAGCTTACGATCAATTTTACCATTTGAAGTTTGTGGGAAGTAATCTTTTCTAATGCAGGAAGTAGGAATCATATAACTTGGCAACCACTTTTTCAAGTGTGCCACCATGTCAAGTTCTCTTATTTCATTGTTCTTACTTACATAAAATAGCTCCAGATACTTCTGAGAATCATCGTACTCTTTTACTATTACTACCACCTGTTCTACCCCTGATAGCTCCGCAGCTACCGCTTCTATTTCTCCAGTTTCTACACGGAAACCACTTATTTTAACTTGATCATCAATTCTACCTAAAAAGAAAATTTCTCTTTCCTCTGTATAATAACCCAAATCTCCTGTCTTATAAACTAATATACTAGTCCCTCCTTCTAGGATTAAGGGGAAAAAAGATTTTTTAGTGAGCTCAGGATTATTCAAATATCCATCGGCAAGGCATATCCCTGAAAAATAAATTTCTCCTTCTATATTAGGCTCCGTAATTACTTTTAAATCCGTATCTAAAATCAAACTTTCTACTCCGGAAATTGCTTTTCCTATGGTGGGCAAATCATCCCAATTTGCAGGATTACTAGGTAAGGCTAATTGAGTTACGATACAAGTACATTCAGTAGGTCCGTATTGATTAAAAAGTCTAGCATTTTTCATCTTTTCAAAAAGTGCTTTCACTGATCGAGTTGATTTCAATTGCTCTCCACAAGTCATCACTTCTTCTAAATACTCAGGATATACTGAAGAATCCTCTGCCTCATTTGCAATCCCCTGTAGGGCAACAAATGGAAGAAATAGACGCTGAACTTTCTGTTGATTCAAAACTTGGATTAGTGCCTTATTGTCTCTAAGCACCTCAGTGTCGACCACTTGCAACGTGCCACCAGAACATAATGTGCTGAAAATCTCTTGTACCGAAATATCAAAAGTCAGCCTGGTAAACTGCAACGTTTTTATACCTGGTTTAGAAATTGAGTTCTCAGCTTGCCATAAAACCAAATTAATAATACTTGCATGAGATACTGCTACTCCTTTAGGCTTGCCAGTGGAGCCAGAAGTATATAGTATATAAGCAAGTTTAGAATACTTTTTAGGTTCCAAACTCAATTGGCTTCCAACTGAAACTCCATCAATAACCTGCAAGTTTAAGTAATCTTCCTGATTACTCTTAAGATAATATTTCACCCCGCAATCTTCCACAATCTGATCTATTCTGCCTTGCGGGAAAGACGGGTCTATTGGAAGATATGCCTTGCCTGCATTTAAAATTGCTAGAATATTGATAATGAGCTGAGATCCTCTGGCAGTAGATAACGCAATAATGTCTTCATTTGGAGCAGCAGACAAAATTCTTCCCGTCAAAAAAATTACTTTTTCTTCTAATTCCTGAAAAGTTATCCTATCCGAACCATTATTAATAGCAATTTGCGTAGAGTTTTTACTCCAAGAAAGTTTTACTAAATCGATGATCGAGCTATAAGGATTGATAGAATTTATATTAGTCATTTATAAAGTTAAGTAATAAAGGTATATCCAAAATCAAAATTTGCTAGTGAATAGTTTGTAGTAAAAATCATCCAACGTAATACTCACTTACCAAACAAATCACAATACTAACCAACTAGGAATTTATTTGATCAAAATTGACTCTTCTCTATCCAACTTTTCAAATAGGCCTTTCACATCTTGTGAAGAGTCCTTATCTAAAACAAGGATCGCATCTGGAGTTTCAACTAAAATTACGTTGGAAACTCCGATAAAAGAAACAAATCGATTACTTCCAATTGTAAAGTTCCCATTGTTATCCAACTCAATCTCTTTCTTTTCTGATAAATGTTCTGCCAATGCATCGAACGATCCCATATCAGACCATTTAAACTTCGAAGGAATAACTGCTATATTATCCGACTTCTCTATTACAGCATAATCTACACTAATTGAAGGAATCAAGGAATTAGTATACTTTTCTAAGAAGCCCTCTTTCATTAATTCCAAAGCCTTTTCAACAGCAATAATAATTTCAGGTTGATGCTTTTTTAATTCATTCAAATAAGTGGACGCTCTAAAACAAAACATTCCACTATTCCAAAGAAAATTTCCACTTATCAAGAATTCCTCTGCTAGTTCTCTAGCTGGTTTCTCTGTAAATCTAATAACCTCTTCCCCGTTAGCTTCGATGTAGCCATAAGCAGTTTCACCCCTGGAAGGAAAGATTCCAAAAGTGACTAATTTTTCGTCTTTAGCTAGTTCAATTGCTCTATAGACACTTTCTTGGTATAGATCTTGATTTTCAATTAGATGATCAGAAGGTGTAACTAAAAGAATATCATCACCATTAGCAATATAAGCTGCAAACGCAATGGCAGGAGCTGTATTTTTGGGCATAGCTTCTATCACCTCTTGGTAATTATCTATGTTAAGCTTAGTCAAAATATCTCTGGATAGTTGAAAATTATCACCGTTTCCAACGATTACTAGCTGAGGATTCAAAAAATTATTTCTTTCAACACATAGCTGAAATAAACACTTGCCAGAAAAAAGATCTAAATACTGTTTAGGCTTAGTTTTTCTGGAAAGTGGCCAAAGCCTACTACCAACACCACCGGAAAGAATTACATGTTTAATGTTTACCATATTTTTCTCAATAACTAAGTAAATAATTGATCACAAATGGATATTAAATTCAAAAAGGAGACCATTTGTTCGTGCAATATATGCACTATTTGAGAATTTTTTATACGAAACGCATTTTATATAGTCTATAAAGCATTTATTTTTGTATAAAGTGCTTTAAAGTACCCAAATGAAGCAAATTTCGTTTGACTTTAGTGTTATTAATTTGATAGTAACTAAACTAGACATTCTCTCGTAAAATAATTATTCAACATGTATTAAACTAACATCAACATAGACATATTCTATTCCTTGGGTACAACCAGAATAAAAAAAACAAGAAATAAATCTATTTTTAACAAAAAAATACAATATATATATATATTTAGTCGAGTAGGTAAGGGGAATTTCACCCCAAACCTCTCACAGCACCGTGCGTGATAGTCTCCCATCACACGGCGCTTCCAAAGTCAGGTCTCCTGTTTTTACCAAGAGTTGGAGGTACGAGTTGCCAGTGGGCAAACAGATTTGGCTTTTCGCGGTAGATTGTTTCCAACCATCTGATTGCTTTTCGTTTACCTATTCTCCGTTTCTGAGCCATCTTCCATTCTATCAGTTTTCTGTTCAGCCAGAACCACAGTCCTACTGTAGTCCATTTATGGAACTTGCAGTAATAGTTGATCCAGCCTTTTATCATCACGTTGATAGCCGACGAAAGGCTTTGGATATTGCCTCGGTATTTTCTTATCGAAAACTTTCTGAGTTTATCCCTGACTGATGTTTTGGAAGACTCACTCATACACGCAGCGGTGATCAGTTTCAGTCCGTCTTTAGTTGGACAATAGCGGGGCTTAAACGTATACCCAAGAAAGTCGAATGATGATGGCAACAAGAAATAAGCAGTCGTAAATTGATGATTTTAAAGAACTCGTTGTTTTATTTGGTGGATTTAACCCATAAATCGAAAAGTAGCGTTAATGAACATAGGTTTTACAAAAAATAATTAAGTGATATAAAACATGTAAAAGTTAAATTTAAAAAAAATTAACCAGATATACCCAAAAATACAAGTATTTGGTACTCTTTAAACAGTATGCCCGGAAGGGGGTCAACATCACCGGAATATCCAATTACACGAGAACCACAATTTTTTGGTTTTTAAGGAAATATCACTATTTCAAAAACGTTCCTTTATCAGGATATAAAAGGGCAGATATTACAACTATTATGACAAGTTTTTCTCCAAAAAGCTATTTAACTCCACAAAGCAAAGCTTAACTTCGAGAGATGACTGATAACCGATACGCCCGTGAATGTTTGATAAGTAAAAGATGAAGCTTTATATTTTTCAGATGATTTGTGGCAGGACAGTCGGTACATAGGTAAATAAATAGAGCCTTTGACTCAAAAAAATAGTATAGAAAAATTAGATACTACAACTCAGTACAGTACGCAAATTTGTGAGCCTTTCAGGACACTTACCTGCCAAGAGAAGCCTTTAAAGAAAAATCCCCATCTAGCGAACATGTCCTACTTCCAAGAAGCCGATCGAAAACTGAAAGGCATGGCTATCGAACTAACTCAACTTATATTTCCCCGATCTCCATTTACTGGAAATACATATGATACTTAAAAAATTACTATTTAGAGTAATGATCTAATCAGAGTAATATTAATAGCTCATAATCTATGGTTAGCGGTCAAACGGAGAAGAAAAATACGACTTAAATTAGTTTATAAAACCGCTGCAATGCTAGACTTAGTCCAAGAAACACATTTCGAATTACTATTAAACTAATTGAGATTTAGCTGAGCTTGTATTTAGAGCTAACCATCCCTTAGGGCATATTTCCTCGCATTCCATTTTGTTAACCCAAGGACTTGGCATAATGACGTTCTTATTCTTATTTTCCGAAAGCCACGCAGCCCACCAACTAAATGAGCTATTTGCAATGATAAAATGTTTGCATAAAGTCATTAAATACATGTCCAAATAACTGTTCGCTCCCTTATTATGAGAAACAAATACAAAGTTACTGCATTTAAAATTTTCCTTTGCCCATTTTATGTCGTCAGAGAAAATATAGAACATTGGATTTTCAACTCTTGAATTTATAATCTTAAAAGCTTCATAGTAATAGTTAACAGAATCAAATAACATTCTGCTATCAGCGAGTTTGGGTCTAGTAAAGTCCCCCCTTCTTACATGTACAGCCACAGCATTTTTATATTGAATTTCAGAAGCTAGTTTAAGATTAATTTTATCGTGAGGCTTATTAAAATTAAATATTTCTCTTATTAAAGTATCTTGATTTTCAAAATATTTAATAGATTGCCAAGTTCCAACGAAAAAAGCAGAGTCCTGATTAAAAACACCTTCATCGTACGAATATTCCATAGTTTCTTTGTACACATTTGATTTGTTAATCAAAAGCCAAGTGATAAATTTTCTAAAATAGTAACTATTAACGTCCATTAGAATTGGCCTGAATCTACTCATAGTATAGACTTTTAGCCTATCATGAATAGGCATAGCTACATTAAATGCTTTGAGCAACTCAAATCCCTGATAATGCCTATTTAATAAATAATCATTAACAGAAATTTTGGTAGGAATTCCACTAGCATCCATAGCGATTGCTAATGCATATTGAAACATTTGATTTCCTAACCCTCCGAATACCGCTACCCTATTCATAACACAAATTTTTAGAATACTTAATATAAATTTTTAAACGCATGAATTTAGCTTTAAAATTAACTGTATATAATTTTTAATCGTTACTCAATTCATAAAACCTTATTACCCTTATAGAGGCATCATATGCTACACTTACGGAATATTTATCATTCATGACAAAATTCCTAATATTCCAAGTAGACACAAAACTAGCCAAGTCAGAAGGCACAAAGTTCAAACCATCACAAACACTGAAATCCTTTAAACTATCGGTCAGTCCAATACCAACACATTTAAGTAATGCTTCCTTCTTGGTCCAATGGTTATAAAACATTTCCCTTGGAGATTCACTATTCAGTATAGCATGAACCTCAACACTAGACATAGTTGAGTATATCAGGCTATACAAATCAACATTTGTATTCATGACTTCAACATCAACACCCACCAACCACCGATTTGAAAATCCAATCACCACAAAATCGCCTGAATGGGAAACGTTGAAGTTTAAACTCGGAAGTTTTGTCAGGAATGGTTTATTATATTCATTGAAACTAAACTCAACCTCTTTTGGATGAATTTTCAAGTAATTTGCTAAAAGCTTTTTAAGATAAATTTTTCCTACCAAAAACCTCAATTTATCTACCTCTTGGACGAAAGCTTCACTTTTATCTATTTCTTCGTCGTTTAATACATGAATTTCGTCGTTAATCTTATCAATAAAGTCCGGAGTATAAATCCTCCAAACATCTAGATTATTTCGCAAATCAAAATCATTTTGATTTCTCCATTCCATCACTTTAATTTGAGAACAAAAAATTCTACCGAATATCATATCCCTAAATATTAGTTTTGTTAAGGACATCTTGAAGTGCTCTAGAAAATTCTACTCCGTTAGGGGGCTTAAGCATGTTCGCATGTTCCCCTGGCATATAGATGGTTTCCACAGAATCGACGTATGGAGACCAGCCAAACGTCGACAAATCATCAACAAAAAACGTTTTCTTTTTAGCTAAAAACAACGTAATTTTTGTTTTAAAGTATTCATGGGTATAATTTTCCCAAGCTAACATGTTAATATCCTCTATTTTCTTTACACGTTGTTTCAGGCTGTTTGAATCTTTATCTGATGTAGAATTTTTATAATTATCTAACTTCTCGCATAAATAACTTCTTCTATATTTTAGATAATACAAAGGATCATCTAAAATAAATCCTACTTCAAATGCTAACTTTCTGTTTAAACGATTAAATTTGTTAATGAAACTTATTGGCTTATTATCTCTTAGACTTGCTGTTGTATCAATCATTCCAAGAAATTTTATTTCATCACCACTTTCAATAAGCTGCTTAGCCATCTCGAAAGCAATTTGACCACCGAATGAGTTACCTAAAATACTATATGGACCGGAAAATTGTTTTTCCTTGATCTTACTAATATACAGATTCGCTATTTCTTTAATGTTATCAATTGGTTTAATATCATTATTCATAATCGAGGGAGACTGTAAACCATAAATAGTCTGATCATCGTCCATGTGATTATTTAAAGTTTTAATTTCTAATGGATTTAAACCAACTCCATGAATGAAGAATAGAACTTTTTCTGAACTTCCTTTTTTAATATTAATCAGTATATTTTCTTCAGTCTCATTTTCAACTAACCGATTTAAATAATTTGAAATACTATTAATGGTAGAATACTCGAAAAGTAAGGAAAGTGGTAGCGTCAAATTTAATTCCTTCTCTATTTTTGATATTAAATCTACTGCCAGCAGTGAATGTCCACCTTCTTCAAAAAAGTCTTTATCAAGATTAGCATTTGATATTACCAGAACTTTTTCCCATAATCTCTTTATAATTGCTACCGCTTTTGTATTTGTAAGTTCTTTTTCTTTTAACTGATTCTTATCCCTTTCGGTTATGTTAGTACTAATAATTCTTTTCTCAGCTTTTCTCTCTATTTTCCCATTTTGATTTAATTTGAAATCTTCAACAATATGTAAATTAGATGGAATCATAAAACTTGGAAGAAAGCTAGCCAATCTTTCCTTGCATGAACTGATCCATAAAGAATATTCGATAGTGTTCTTGACCTCTTTTCTAAAGGAAACATATCCAACAAGATAGTCATTCCCCTCTTCAGAGACTTGCTTTTCTACCAATACATTTTGTACGTCATTATCTAAAGCAATTAAATTCTCTATTTCTCCTAGTTCTATTCGCTGTCCTCTGATTTTGACTTGATGGTCAAGCCTACCCTTACAATCCAGTTCTCCGGTCGATGTCCAGACAGCTAAATCTCCGGTTCTGTAATATTTACCAGGATGACTACCCAAAAAATTTGAAACAAATTTCTCGCGATTTTGCTCTTCATTATTTAGATAACCCAATCCAATGCCGTTACCCCCAATATAAATTTCTCCTGGTTCACCTGGGGAGGTAACTAATTCCCCCTTCTCGTTGACCAAAAATATACTACTTCCTTCTACGGGGCTCCCAATTGTAATAACTTCGGTCTCACTGGTTATTTCTTTAATAGTATCGAAAATTGTAGTCTCGGTGGGCCCATAAATATTATACACTTTCATGGCTACATTAACTAATTTTTTCGCTAAGGATAACTGTAAGGGTTCTCCCGCTGAGATTATAGTCAAAACATCTTGACATTTTGTTAGACCAAAATCCATTATCGATTTCAAATGCGAAGGAGTTGCAAACATCTTAGTGATATTCCCAGAATTCACCACTTTTACAATTTCCCTAGAATCTCTTCTTTCATATTTATTGAAGAGATGCAAGGAAGCACCCAAAGCAAAAGGTAATATTAACTCCATAAACGACATGTCGAAAGATATGGAAGTCAGACCAATCACTCTATCCTGCTCATCCATTCCTGGAGCAGATCTAAAATGCTTCAAAAAGTCTTTAATATTAAGTTGAGTTAGGACGACCCCTTTAGGATTTCCAGTTGACCCTGAGGTATAAACAATGAAAATCGGGTCATTGGTTTTTGGTGCCTTTGCAATAAAGCCAGGAGTAGTCATCCTCAACAACTCCGCATTAATAAGCAATTTTTTCGCCTCTAATTTCCCCCAAGAATACGTTTTATTCTCTGTAATGAAAGTAGTGACATTTGCGTCATTAAGCATAAACTTCACTCGATCCTCAGGAAATTCCGTGTCAATCGGCAGGTAACAGGCGCCAATTTGAATGACAGCCAGCGCGCCAGCAACTAAATTAATATTTCGCTCCATATGTACCCCAACCACTTTGCCCGGGCCCACTCCTCTAAGTATTAATTGGGTTGCAATGGTATCGGTTATCCTATTTAGCTGATGATATGAATATTCTTCATTCCCTATCCGTACTGCTATTTTATCATTTCTAGAAGTTAACTGGTCTCGAATTAACTCTCCTAAAGGAATAAAATCAGGAACCGAAACTGCAATCTGTTCAGATTGATGATTCACATGGTCTATTAAATTTGATATTTTCCAATCCGGATGATCAAGGCAAAGTCCAATCATCTTGAAATACTTTGCAGCAGCAAGCTCAATAGTTGATCTATTAAATAAAGTAGAATTGTAAGTAAAATCTAACACGTATCCAGTTGAAGCCTTGAAGAGGTTGAGAATCAACTCAAAATTTGAAAAAGTCTTAGGATTTGCCATCAGGCTATGCTCTAAGCCACTGAAGGCAAGGCCATCTTCCATTCCTGTATCTATATTAAAAGTAACAGGCACCAAAGAAATTCTTGAAGAATCTCTCACCAGAGATATATTTTGAATCATATCACCAAATGATATCAGACTATGCTCTAACGCATTGTTATAATCACCTTTTCTAATTTTTAGATATTCTACAAACTTGTAATCTTTATCCACTTTACTTCGCAGGGGTAATAAATTGACACAGTGACCTATAAGACGATGCTTATTATATCCGATTTGACCAGCTACAGGTAACCCAACTACTAAATCATTTTGTTTAGTCCAATCATAAAGAAATAACTCAAAAACGGCTAGCAAAGTAAGGTTTAAACTGGAATTAAGCTTTGCACTTACAACTTTCAATTTGACCCAAGTCTCACTACTTATAGATATTCGATGACCTTCTGAATTGTATGTTCTAATTTTTGGTCGTGGATTGTCAATGGGTAAGTCAACTCTAGGAACAGGGTTACTTAGATAGGTCTTCCAGAAATCCTTAGTTTCTTTATATTTTGGTTTCCTGGATAGGTTAAAGTATTCTTTGGCATATTCTCCGAGTCGATCCGCAGTAGGCAAATTTGAGGCAACGCCATCAATAAGACTTGAATATATAGCCGCTAGCTCTTCTAACATGACACCTAATGACCACCCATCAAAAATAAGGTGATGACCTGTAAATGTTAAAAGATAGCTTTTCTCTTCTAACTTAATTAAATCCATTACATATAAAGGTCCTTGAACTAAGTTGAAATGGTATGACCCTTTTTGTTCTAAGTGTTTTTTGAGGACTAGCTCTTTTTCTTTCTCATCTACATCACTAATATCCCGCATTCTGATAGGCAGATTGAAACTACTAAAAACTATTAAACTTTTTCCATTAGGGCTAATTACAGATCTCATTCCTTCATGCCTTTCGATAACTTGCAAAAAAGCATCTTGCAGGCATTTTACTGAAAGCTCGCCCGTCAGCTTCAATGAGACAGACTCATTATAGGCTTTATTGGCTTCTCTTCCACCGATTTTACAAGCTAGCCAAATTTCCATCTGGGCAGGAGTAATAGGGATAACCCGTTCTATTTCGGGTATTTCTTGAATGTCGATATTATTATTTAGAATCATATTAATAGAATTAAACTTAAAAAAAAATTTGTATTGTAAGAATTATGCCTGTATCCAGCACGGATTACCATCCTCGTCTAAACTAATTTTTGCGCCCAAAAAAGGTGGATGATTTATATCCATAAGAACCTCTTGGTGATACGGAAGGTCTCCACTTACCAGCTCGTTTTCTATTAAATGAGTGAGTACTTTCTCTAACTTATTAATAGTGAAACTTATATCATTGGATACGTGAGCGGCAGTAATAAAACAAGGGAAGTTTTCCCAAATATGTATGCCTTCATTTCGTAACAATGTAAACAATAGCTCCCAATACGGAAACTCGACCTTAGTTTTTATTTTCCATAAGGACCTATAATTTACCGCGTAGTATGGAGTATTAAATTTTTCGAATACTTCATTCATTTTAGCGACTAATTCTCCTGCAAACGTAGAGAGATCTTCTTGTAAGGAAGGACCTTTTCTTTCCATCTCTAATAGCGAAGCTTTCGCTGCTGCTAACGCGAAAGGATGCCTCACAAATGTACCCGCAAAATAGGTCACTCCTGCAGGTGGAATTGAATCATCACCATATTGCCAATAACCACCATCCAGAGCATCCATCCATTTTGATTTCCCTCCTATCACACCTATTGGCATACCTCCGCCAACTACCTTTCCGTAAGTTACCAGATCTGCGGTAATGCCGAAGGCCTCCTGAATACCTCCTGGATAAGCTCTAAATCCAGTAATTACCTCATCAAAAATTAAACATATATCTAGTGATTCGGTGAGTGACCTAAGCTCTTTCAGGAATTCAATGGGAACAAATTCAGGTCTTCTACTTTGCACCGGCTCTACAAGAATTCCTGCGATTTCGCCAGCTCGCTCTTTAATCACCCGTAATGCTTCATCACTACCGTATTCAAGCACAATGATCTGTTGAACATTTTCAGACAAAATACCTGGGGAAGCTGGATATGTCTTTCCAGATTTTGTTCCTCTTACAAGAGCTTCATCCACTATTCCATGGTAAGATCCGGTAAAGGAAACTATATAAGATTTAGAGGAAACAGTTCTTGCAATTCTCATAGCCCCTAGTACTGCTTCTGACCCTGTGTTACAAAAGGCTATGCGTTCATTTTTCGTGAGTTTACATATCAATTTAGTTACTTCTCCAGCAAGTACATGCTGAGGGCCTATTTCATATCCATTATCTAACTGATTTTTTACTGCCTGAACAATGAAATCTGGGCTATAACCAAACATGTTAGATCCAAAACCATTCAACCAATCCAAATATTCATTTCCATCGATATCTCTTAATCTAGATCCTTTGGAGAATTCAGTCACAATAGGATAAACCAACTCTTTAGTGACTGGCTTAAACCCAGTTACTACCCGAGGATCCGCCATCATTTTTCTATGCTCTTGAGCATAGGATTTACTTTTAATTGTCTTAGTGGTGTATTCTTTTTCAAATTGTTTTAAGAATCTTAATGAAGTTGCGCTAAGTTTACTAGAGTGGCGTTCAATTCGTGCTATAGCTCCAAAAGGTTTTTGCAACTCCTCCATTGAATCATCACTCGCCGCGTTCACGGGGGTATTGGCAGCTGGGATATCTCCATGATTGGACCCCCCATTTTGTAAATTTGCAAATTGCTGAGATAAAGCTTCCAATTGTTTCTGTAATAATTGAATGCTATTTTCAGAATTACCATTGGTAGGTATTAACTGCTTATTTTGCATGCCATTACTGTGGGTGGGCAAAGCAGCCTCATTAGAACTATGCTCCGTCAAATAATCTAATACTGCCTTTGGAGTATCGTGGGATTCATTCAATTGCCTGAAAGAAAGCTGAACTCCAAATTCTTTCTTAATTGAAAAAGCCAATTGGGTAAGTACCAAGGAGTCTAATCCAAGCTCCAAAAAAGTGGTCCCTAATTCATTCCTAGTTATCTCAATTCCCGAAGCATCCTCAAGCATGCTTTGAAATTTTGAGAAGTTTTGGTGGTAAGTCATTTGAGTAGTTTTAAAATCGATAAGAGGTGTTTTAAGTAGTTCTGCAACTGAATTATTATTTGGATTGTGAGTTTGCTTAATGAACTCAGGATTTTTAGAACTTCCTTTTTGAGTCCAGCACAATTTCTTGTCAAATGCATAGGTAGGTATACCCAGATATTTATGATTTACCTTTTTTTGATTACCGACTAGGCTAATTTTAGCACCCTTAGCAACCAAAATACCTAGTTGCTGATGTAAATAGTCTAATTCATCACCTGAATTTCTTTTACTCAAGGTATGGCATATCGGGAAATCCCTACCGCGTGCATGTTGCAGGCCTAATGTATTGAGCACGCTGTCGGGACCAACTTCTATATAAAATGCTTGGGGCAACTCTTCTGTCAAAACATTGAAAGCATCGCTAAAATTCACTGAATTTCTAATATGGCTGGTCCAATACTCCACCGATTGTGCTTCATTATCAGTTAACCATTTACCAGTTTGCGTAGACATAATAGGAGTCTTTGGCTTATTGCGATCAACAGAAGCTATCATAGCAGCAAAATCTTCCAAGATGTCATCCATCATATGAGAATGAAATGCATGACTTGTCTGCACTAGCCGGCAAGCAATAGAGTAACCTTCTATGATTACTTTAAAAGCATTAATTGCTTCTTCATCTCCCGAAACGACGCATGAATTTGGACTGTTAAAAGCCGCAATAGACAGGTTAGGGGGAAGTAATTCCTTAACAATATCAGGTTGAGATTTAATTGACAACATACTTCCGCCTGGTAATTCACTTATGAGCTTACCTCTATAGGCTACGATTTTGATAGCATCTTCAAATGAAAAAACACCCGCTAAATGAGCTCCAAGATATTCTCCTATACTATGACCACATAAAGCGGCGGGTTGAATACCCATTGATATCAACGTTTTGGAGAGTGCATATGACACCGCGAATACCGCCGGTTGAGTATATTTTGTGTTGGAAATTTCTTCACCTATGTCTTCTAGGATGACAGATTGTAAGGAAATAGGAAGGTATTTATTAAACTCGTTACAACAGATTTCGAATTCTCGTTTATAAACTACACTTTTTTCTAATAAGGACTTCCCCATCCCCACGTATTGGGATCCCTGGCCTGGAAACATAAAAACAGGATAATCAAAGCTTCCTTTGGATAGGATGGTCTGAAACTGGCCTAAGGCAGCTTTTTTAAGTTTCTGTTTTAGATCTGCATAATTATGAAAGGCTAATACATGACTTTGTCCGTAATTAAAATATCTTTTTTGAAGATTTGCACATACCTCTCCAACGCTCGCTGTATGATTTTCTTCTACGAATTTTCCGAGCTTATCAGCATATGCAAGTAGACTGCTTTCTGATTTTGCAGAGTACATTACGAGGTTACTGCTGATTTGATCTATTCTTTCTTCTACAGGCTGAGAAATATATTCTTCTAAAACTATGTGAACATTTGTACCACCTATTCCGAAAGAACTTACCCCAGCGACTCTTTTCTTGTCACTGCGCCATTCTTGTGTTTTAGACTGAACATAGAAAGGTGAATTATCAAAATTTATTTGAGGATTCAGAGACTCAAACCTTAAAGAAGCAGGCAATGTTTTTTCGTAGAGTGCATATACGGTTTTGATAAGTCCCGCAATGCCTGAGGCAGCAGTTAAGTGTCCAATATTACTTTTGACAGAGCCTATTGCACAGCTATTTTTTAATAGGGATGAGCCAAAAGCAAGCTTTAGTGCTTCTATTTCGATTGGATCACCGATAGGAGTAGCGGTTCCATGAGCTTCTATATAACCAACGCAGTCAGGACTTATTTGTGCATTTTTCAACGCACTTCGCACAGCATCAGCTTGTCCAAGAATACTTGGTGAAGAAAAACTGGCTTTATCGGAACCGTCATTATTGACACCCACACCTTTAATGACTGCAAAAATTTCATCTCCATCTTCGACAGCCTTATCGTAATCTTTCAACAAAACTACCCCGGCGCCATCACTAAAAGTGGTCCCACTTGCACCAGCATCAAACGGACGACAATGACCATCATTGCTGAAGATTGCTCCTTCCTCGTATCTTTGACCGCTATTCACAGGGAATGTGACTGAACTTCCTCCAGCTAACGCAGCGGTACATTGTCCATTTCTTATACTCTCTACCGCTTGGGCTACTGCCAATAATGAAGTTGAGCAAGCTGAATGAACGCTCACAGCAGGTCCCTTCAAATTAAATTGATACGCAGTACGTGAGGCCACATAATCCTTTTCATTTAGCGACATTACTTGAATAGCACCAAATACATCGGCTAAACCCGTGTCAAAAAGTATATTTTTAGTGTAATAAGTATTGTTATTAGTGCCTGCAAAAACGCCAATTTTGTAGTCTGGTTTTGAGGCAATCCACCCAGCCTTTTCCATCGCTTCATAGGATATTTCCATGAACAAACGCTGCTGTGGATCCATAATCGCAGCTATTTTTGGATTTAGACCAAAAAACTCATAGTCAAATTTGTCTATATCTTTTATTATCCCTCGCGCTTTTACATAGTTGTGGTCTTTTGCATTGTCCTTGATCAGAGGATCCAAGTCTTCTTCAGTAAAAAAAGTTATTCCTTCTTTTCCTTGCTTTATCAATTGCCAGAACTCTTCGGTGTCGTTGGCTCCCGGAAATTTACCCGAGAAAGCAATGATGGCTATATCTTTTACTTTTGACTGGTTCTCATTAGTTTCAAAATCTTCATTTTGGAAGCCAGATCGTGTGCCTTTAGACAAATATTCAGCTTGACTTTTAACTGAAGGATATTGGTAAATAAGAGCAACAGGGAAATGAATGTTTAAAATAGACTTGATGCTCAACGAAAGTTTTTGAGCAAGTATAGAACTTCCTCCCAGATCAAAAAAATTACTCTCTCTAGCTACTCTTACTTCTGGAAGAATCTTATTCCAAATCACAGCGAGGTTGGACTCCAACCCTAGACGTGGAGCTTTCATATTACCGATTGTGCTATTAGTAGAATCGTCTTTGGTGATGGATAGTTTTTTCCTATCTACTTTTCCACTAGTAGTTTTAGGTATTTTTTCCAGCCTTGAAATTTTCGAAGGAATCATGTATCCAGGTAATACCTGTGAAAGCTGATTTCGAATAATTTCTTCATTGATAGATTCGCTGGATGAAGTGTAATATAGTTTTAAGTACAGCTGACCATCACTAAAATTATCCGTGACCACTGCGCATTCATCAATTCCTGAAATCTTGGATGCCGCTAATTCAATCTCGCCATATTCGACTCTAAAACCATTTATTTTAACTTGATCGTCTTTTCTTCCTATAAAAACAATTTCGTTTTTTTGATTCCAATAGCCCAAATCTCCTGATTTATAGACTTTATAAGTAGAATTAGCTTTTCCAGAAAAAATCGTGAATTTTTGAGCGGTTAGAATTTCCTTATTTAGGTATCCGTCGGCTAAACAATCTCCGGAGAGATACAGCTCGCCAATTTCATTCGGTTTAGAAATAATATTCCCTGCTTGATCAACAATATCAACTCTTGCATTTTGAATGGGAGTGCCTATGGTTGGTAACTCGTCCCAACTACTTGGGTCCCCTTTTAGATGTAATTGAGTAATGACGTGACTTTCTGTAGGACCATACTGGTTAAAAAATTCGCAGGTATCTATTTTCGAGAAGAAGCTTCTAATTGATTTATTTATTTTAAGCTGCTCTCCTGCTGTTATTATCTCCTTAAGTGATGAAGGATAGAACTGATAGGCATTGGCAGCATTGGCTAAACCTTGTAGCGCAATGAAAGGCAAAAAGAGACGATTTATATTTTGCTTTTCTATGAAATTCAGAAGTAAATAAGGATCCTTTATTGTATCATCATTAGTCAAAAACAAAGTTCCTCCATTGCTTAACGTGCAAAATATTTCCTGAAAGGACACATCGAATGTCAATTTTGCAAATTGAAGTGTATTGAAACCAACAGTTGATTTAGAATACTTAGCCTGCCATTCAACTAAGTTTATCAAAGATTTGTGAGGCATACACACCCCCTTTGGCACTCCTGTAGAACCTGAGGTAAACAATACGTAGGCATAAGCCGAATTAGCTATTTCTTCAGTTTTACTAGTCTCTACATCAAAGATCGAGCGAAGGCCTAAACCCTCAACTGATTCTAAAGATAGAGTAGGTAAAAAATAGTCTACTTTAGCTTCAGATACAATTACTCTTAAACGTTCATCAGGTAAATCGAAGTCAAGAGGGAGGTATGTCTTGCCTGCCGCTAGAATTGCACAAATATTTAAAATAGTTTCAATAGAGCGATTGCACGAAACAGCTACAATTTTTTCTGAAGGGATATTTTCTCTAAGCAGATTAGCGAGTGTGTTTACCCGCTGACCAAGTTCGCTATAGCTAATTGATTCATGATTAAAAACTACAGCAGTTTTGTCGTTATACTTTTTGAATGTCAATTCTAAAAGGTCAAAAATTTGATTAGTCATATGTGAAAGGAGCTGATAGCCCAGCCTATATTTGATTAGGCTATTAGGCAATTTAAACTGTGAAACTTCTTAATATTCAGAATTAGCGGTGATTTCGAAACCACCCTTTACTAGACAAATATTTCTCTTCAAAATTGTACATCCAAAGACAGCATTCCATTAATTAACTCGTTCAGACTATATTTTGGTTTCCAGCCGAGTTTCTCATTAGCCTTGTCCGGACTACCTATTAATAGTTCTACCTCAGTAGGTCTGAAATATTTAGGATCCACTTGAATTAAAACATCTTCAATTTTAGGAAGCTCCTCTTTATCAATACCCAGTTTTTCCATGGCAAGATCATAGTCAATGCAGGACAGCACACCCTTTTCAGTATCATCTTTCCCTACCAAGTCGAGATGAAACCCTATTTGTCCAAAGGCTAGCTTCAAGAAATTTCTAACACTAGTACTCACACCAGTTGCAACCACAAAATCTTCAGTTGTGTCTACTTGTAGCATAAGCCACATTGCTTGCATATAGTCTTTTGCATGACCCCAATCTCTTTGCGCAACCAAATTACCCAGGTAAAGAACTCTCTCTATACACATACCAATTCTAGACACGGCTCGAGTGATTTTTCTTGTTACAAACGTCTCCCCTCTAAGAGGCGATTCGCGGTTAAATAAAATAACATTGCAGGCAAACATATTATACGCATCTCTGTAATTTTTGACAATCCAAAAACCATACATTTTAACAACTGCATAAGGAAATCTAGTATAAAAAGGAGTATCCTCTCTTTGCGGAATTGCTTGTACCAAACCGTAAAATTCAGAAGTACTCGCTTGATAAATTCCGGCTTTCTTCACCATTCCAAGCAATCTCACTGCTTCAAGAATTCTAAGAATACCCACACCATCTACATTGGCAGTGTATTGTAGAGTATCGAAACTTACTTTCATGTGACTCATGGACCCGAGACTGTAAATTTCATCTGGCTCACACTCCTTAATAATACAAGTGATTTCCATAGAATCAGTTAAATCTCCATAATGAAGAATGAGCTTAGGATTTTCCTGGTGAGGATCTTGATACACATGATCGATGCGTCGGGTATTGATAGAAGATGCTCTACCCTTTATACCATGAACTCTATACCCTTTGCTTAACAAGAGCTCAGCTAAATACGCATCATCTTGACTAGTGATTCCAGTTATTAGTGCTACTTTCATAAATGGCTCTACCCTTAAGTTAGCGGAATATATATTTATGGTAATCTAAAATACAAGCAAAACAAAAACCGATTAACATATTATTCTGGTTTGTAGTCTATTATTAAATCCATTTAATAAGTACGGGCTTCAAGCTCGGAAGATCTCCATTAAGTTCGTCCTAAGCCCCATAAATTATACTTTTCATATTAATTTCAATTTTATATGTACATGTCAACCATTTTCAAACTATTGATATTTTGCAAATACCATTTGTAGGTTTGAGTAATTCCTTGCCTTAAGGATACTCGAGGGTCCCAACCCATTTCTTTAATTTTACTTATATCCATTACTTTTCTGTGTGTTCCGTCTGGCTTATTAGTATCCCATAATATTTCACCCTCATGACCTACCACACTTCGAACTAAAGTCGCTAAATTCTTAATTTCGATATCAGATCCAGTTCCTACATTTATTATTGGATGACGGGAATTATTGTTGAGTAAAAAAATTACAGCATCTGCTAGATCATCTACATGAAGAAACTCTCTAAGAGGATTACCAGTGCCCCAAAGTTTAACAGGTTGATTACCATTAATTTTAGAATCGTGAAACTTTCTAATCATCGCAGGAAGCACATGAGAGCTATTCAAATCGAAATTATCAAAAGCACCATATAGATTGGATGGCATTACCGAAGTAAATAGCTTGTTTTTTGCTTTGAAAATAGCCTCACAAGCCTTTATACCTGCGATTTTAGCTATAGCGTAACCTTCGTTAGTCGATTCTAATGATCCGGTTAACAGATATTCTTCTTTAATAGGTTGAATAGCATTCTTAGGATATACACACGAGCTTCCTAAAAAAAGAAAGCGTTCTACATCGTGATGTAATGAATTATTTATCAAGTTGTTTTGTATCAGAAGGTTTTCCATAAGAAACTCAAATGGAAAAGAATCATTCGCTAGGATGCCACCCACTTTGGCAGCTGCATTAATTACTATATCTGGGCGTTCTGATTCAAAAAAAGAATTCACCTCATTCTGATCCGTCAAATCCAACTCCTTACTGGATTTGCCAATTAGATTTTCGGCACCTCTAGCCTGCAAATGTCTCCATATAGCAGAACCAACCATTCCAATATGACCAGCTATATATATTCTTTTGGTTAACATATCCATAAGACCTTAAAACTTAATATTAATTTTAGAAAATTACATTGGAATTTTGAGAGTTAATTCTTAACCTATTTATTTGGTTGAATGATTTAGATTAAGCTCCCATAATTCATTTTCAATTACTGAAATAAATTCATTATCGCGGTAGTCGACTCTTGAAAACTAAAACTATAAAATGTAGATTTAGAAAATTTTCAAAGAACTAAATTTTCTTTACTTTAGAATTTTAACCTTTTTCGAAATATTCTATCTTTTGCTCTACCTTTTAAGTCTAATTGTCTCTTACTGCATTATTTAAATAAGTGGCTTGTTTAATCCGTTAAAACCAAACCAGCAATCCATGAAAGGTGAAAGCACGTAATAGGCCTTCAATTCATGCCCAAATATAAAACTATATTTCTGACATAAAAATATCAACTGCATTTTTGTGAAAATAAAATACTTTTTACTGTGTTTGAAATTTATAGTTTGCACCAATGAATGCCAAATTGTAAAGGAATATAGAATTTTTTCAAGAAGTATTGAATTTTCATTATATCTACTGATTTCAACAGAAAAAGTAAGCAACCTAAATGGACAATAATCAGTCCTAGGTCAGCTCCGGGAATGAAAGAAAAAAGAAGATCAAAAAGTAGCTTGAAAACTAATTTAAAAGCTTCACAAAAAATTAGTTTTGTAGCTTAATAATTCAAATAAAAGTTTTAGTCAATTTTTAAAATTAAAGCGTGTAAGAGTGAAATTAGTTGAAATGTTCTTCACAAACTAAGTCATGGTTTGAAAAATTAAATACTTAATGAAAGGTTGACGCCTGATCTAAAACGGATTATTTTCATTAAGACCCAAAATATTTATTACTACTTGTACCACATGCTTTAAGTAGAGTTGATTAAATATTACAAAGAAAAAAATAATTAATAATTAAATTTTTTTTATATAAATATGATTAATTCAACTTAGTAAAACATAAAACTGAATGATTTTCTTATGACTAAAAACGCTTTTTGAATAATATTATTTGTATTTTGTAACAAAAATCAAATTAATTCCTTTTATTTGTGAAGTAAAAAATTCTATGTTATGAATGCAATAAATTCGGAGTTTTTAGGATACCCCATGTTTAAAGGTCAATTAATAGAGGTTCTTCAAAAAGGGAAAACCATCATTAATACTTTAAATCAATATAGCTTTTGCCTGGCGGAGGAAGACAAAGCTTTTAAAAATGCTTTAATGAGTTCTGATATCCTTTTGCCAGATGGTATTTCCATCGTATTGTCTGCAAAATTTTTGAGTGGGGATCAGTTGACAAAAATAGCTGGAGCAGATCTTCATGAGTTCGTCATCAAATATTTGAACAGCGTCTATGGAAGTTGTTTCTATCTGGGTTCCAAACAAGAAACCCTGGATGTGATAAAAACAAAGCTGGAGCATTCCTTTCCAAATATTACCTATGAAGGGTACTCTCCGCCGTTTAGAGATGAATTTTCTGAAGAGGAGAACAATATTATGATTGACAAAATCAATGAATTTTCTCCTGATGTACTATTTGTGGGAATGACTGCACCCAAGCAAGAAAAGTGGGTGTATGCCAATAGAAATAAAATTCGCGCTACTTATATCTGTTCAATTGGTGCCGTTTTCGATTTCTATTCTGGAACAACCGAAAGGCCGTCTGACTTTTGGGTTAGACATGGGCTGGAATGGTTCGTTAGGTTCGTAAAGGAACCAAAGAGGTTATGGAGAAGATATTTCTTTTACGGGGGTATCTATATGAAGTACATAATCTTTTCTAAAATAAATCATAGTTTACGATTTTAATCTCAAAAAAATGTCTCTTACAATCGATAATTATATCGCTTTAAATGATTTAAGTAGAAATAAAGAATTCGTTTATAAATCTTATTCAATTAATTATTTAGATCCCTTTCAGGTATCACTAAAAAGGTTCGTCGATTTTTCACTTTGCGCAGTATTTTTACTTTTGGTTGGCTGGTGGCTATTCGCTCTTATTGCCTTGTTAATTTCACTAGAATCTAAAGGTCCTGTGATTTTCAAGCAATTAAGGCATGGTATAAATAATCGACCATTCTACTGTTACAAGTTTAGATCAATGAAATATAAAGCTAATAGCGAATTCCTTCAGGCCCAAAAACACGATCCAAGAATAACAAAGATTGGTTCGTTCTTACGAAGAACAAGTCTTGATGAATTACCTCAAATATTTAATGTTTTAATTGGGGAAATGTCAATAGTGGGACCAAGACCACATGCACTTTCTATGAATAGAGCATATTCAGAAAAAATGGGACAGTTTATGTGTAGGCATATGGTAAAACCAGGTATCACTGGTCTTGCTCAAGCATACGGATATAGAGGTGAAATAATCGATGAGTCGGATATGAACCATAGACTTGCTTACGATTTGTTCTACATAAAGAAATGGAGTCTATTTCTCGACTTAAAAATTATAGTTCTAACTATTAACTGTATTTTCTTTAATAATAAAAACGCTTATTAAGCCTAACTAGATTAGCATAGCCTTTCTTCAAAAGCAATATTATTAAAGAGACATCAGACTGATGTGGTGGTACCATTCGTTTATCAAAGGATAAAAAATAACAAGGATATACGTTTGAAAACTAGTATTTCTATATATATGTATGATAGTTTGAATTGGATTTTTGATCCCACTAGCTAAAACTAATCATTTAAACATATATTTTTTAACATTAAAATCAAGATATAAAATTAAACTAACTCAGTCGTCCATAAATCATTCTAGAATCAACCCAATCAAAAATACTGTTTAACTCTAATCTCCCTCAGACAATAACAAAAGTTGTGAATAGTGTCTGAGGAGATTACCTTTTTTGGTTCTACCACGAATTTAATGGAATAGCTATCTTTGAGTAAAAAGATGTTTACGGAGAATCTTTTCACAAGAATACTAGAATTAGAAGATGGATGGGTAGTCGAGTCGGTTGACACTGATTTTTCT